>ENA-OPEM01000210-OPEM01000210.1-human-gut-metagenome-genome-assembly--contig:-NODE-210-length-15734-cov-3.219529_pt1 | contig 15734 bp, 16 predicted proteins | sample MGYA00241634_ERZ501531 | MGnify/ENA primary metagenome ERZ501531 (study PRJEB25962, sample SAMEA2042385) | human gut metagenome | biome: human gut; feature: human-associated habitat; material: faeces... | reverse complement strand
CCGCTGCCCCACTCATGCCGCCGGTAATAGTGGAAAGTACAGGCCTACGCTTTTCAGCATCGACAGCCATCCCCAGCAGGGTATTGATCAGAGATACACTGTCCGCACCGGAAGTCTCGGCCGCACGTGCTATTTCTGTGATGTCTGTCACATTGGGAGATAATTTTACGATCAGCGTCTTTTTATATACATTACGTACAGCTTTTACAACCTCGGAACATCCGCATGCGGAGACCCCGAAGGCCATACCACCCTGCTTTACATTAGGGCATGAAATATTCAATTCTATAGCGGGAATATGATCCAGATCATTGATGATCTCGGCAGTCTTCACATAATCCTCTACAGCAGATCCGGATACATTAACGATCATATTAGTATGAATATCCCTTATCTGCGGATAGATATGTTCAACAAAATAATCCACCCCTTTATTCTGTAACCCTACCGCATTAAGCATCCCCATAGGGGTTTCTGCCATGCGTGGGTAAGGATTACCCTCACGATGATGAAGGGTAGTCCCTTTTACAATGATACCACCAATCTTTTCGAGGTCTACAAAATCCTCAAACTCTTTTCCGTATCCAAAGGTACCCGATGCTGTCATAACCGGGTTACAAAGCTTTAAATCGCCGATATTTACGCTTAAATCTGCCATAATAGTTTCTTTATATTAAATACAGGACCCTCTTTACAAACACACAAATGCCCTTCGTCCGTGTTCTCCACACAGCATAAGCATGCACCGACACCACAAGCCATCCTATTTTCCAGTGAAACCTCACATTCTATTCCATGAGCTTTGGCGTATTTAGCTACCGAAACCATCATGGGTTTTGGACCACAGGTGTATATCATATCAAACCGGTCTGTATGCAAGACGCTATGCTGTGTCACATAACCTTTCTCGCCCATACTTCCATCTTCAGTCGTTGTATACACCTCACCTAATTTCTCAAAATTTTCCAACTGTAACAGGTCTTTGGATGAACGTGCGCCTAGCAGGAAAGCAGGCGTGCATCCCATTTTTACCAACTCTGCACCAAGCATCAACATCGGGGCGGTACCCACACCACCGCCAACCAGTAACGGCTTTACCTTTGTCACGTTCCGAGGCATTGTAAATCCATTACCAAGAGGCATCACCACATTAACAATATCTCCTTGTTTCACAGTGGCTAGTTTGCGAGTGCCATCGCCAACTAATTGCACCAGGAACCAAACTTCATTGGTTGTTTTATCCACATAATTAATAGAAATAGGACGGCGGAGAAAAGTAGTATTGGAACCGTCTATACGTATCTCAGCAAACTGGCCCGGCAGCATCTCGGGCAATGGGTTGGCATGAGTCAATTTTATCAGAACATAATTGGCATGCAATTTGATGTTCTGTGTAACCACAAGGTCTAAAATATATTTTTTCATGAAATAAAATTGGGTAAATTCGTTTTCTATGCAAAGATACACGAATTTACCCAAATCTTATTCTGCCAACCGGCATTTTAGTGGATTCCCACCTTAATTTTCAGGTTTGAACGTTTCATAAGTCCCATTATCAAAGAATATTCTTATTTCAGTGATTTTTTTGGCAGGTACTTCCACATACTTAATTTCCTCACGCACAATCTCTTTAGGAGAATAAAGCGGTGTTTTAACCTCATTTTCCTTGCGATATTCCGGAGAAGCCGGACGTTCGGGCGTAAATAATGAATTCTCGTCAAACAAAGAAGGCGTATAATGAATGTTATTGTCTGAATCAACATCCGTTTCCATTTGTCCTTCACCATAGAGTAACCAGTCTAAGCTGATATAGTCACACGCCTTGTGTATTTTCATGACGACTTCTAGGCTAGGATTGTTCCTGCCACTAAGAATATGGGAAAGAGAGGAAGGTGAAATTCCAATCTTCTCTGCAAATTGAGCTGCAGTCATATCTTCTTTCTGGATTATTTGAGCGATTCTTTCCTTCATTTACAAAAGTATAAGGCAAAATTTACAGATACAAAAGTAATTAATATAATTCATAAATGCAAATTTACAATATAAAAATGTATATATTACAAAAGTAAATAGACGGTGTATCGTTGGAAATAAATTAAGATTTACACACGTAAACCACTCCTAAAAACACCATAATTACCACTTTAACTATAAGTATATAAAATACTGATTATCTATAATATACTCACAGAAAAAACAATATATTTACAAACAAACATGACTATATAAGCAAATAAAATGCATACAAGTTATCAATAGCTTTATCAATAAGATGTAAAACTTTGGTTTATAATATATTATTGTAATAAAATAAGGGATAAATAATTATTCATACACATTTATATATGTAATATTCACTCTTGACCACCATCCTGTTTATATTTGTAACATTCACATTACTAAATCTGTAAAACTTATAAAACCTTCTATATTAAGAGGGTTTACAGGTGTAATGTTACAAAATTAAATTATAATTATTTCCAACAGTAAATTTCATCTGTTTTATGATCCAACTTGATCCTATGAATATTTTGTTTTCCTATTTTACAAGTCAATGTATTTTTCATGGTAAAACCCATCCAAGTTTTAACCCATCTTCGCTTTATGGAATTCATGGATAGTGAGAATCATGGAAGGCACGATAAGAGAACAAAGTATAGATTCAAAATTTTAAAATAGCGTATGGAACTTACAAAAATAAATGGTAGCTATTTGCTCACTTCATCTGCATTCTTTCACATCCCCATTCTTCTATTCATTTTACTCCGAAAAGGCAAAATACTACCATATTCATGTACTAACGGACATTCTCTTTAAAATACACGATTCTAAGAAGGCGAAAAATGCTCTATCAATCTAGGAATAAGCGAGTTAATACTATTTTTCTCATCATCCATCTCTCATCATCTAGAAAAATAGAGAACAAAAGCATAACTTATAGCATTAAATGAGATAATAACAGAAGCATGAATGTAAAATATTATTCTCAATTGAGCCATCAACAGAATTTCTGCTGAGAGAAAGGATAAAAAGAATCCCGACACTTAAAAAATAAAAGCATCGGGACATCGGAATCTTACTTGACCCTGTTAATTAATGAAGAATTTTATATACAAGTTCGCGCAGCAAATCTCCATCTCCCAAAGATGGATTACCCACTCCTTTTGATTTTGCATCACAGTAACGAATCTCACCAATAATTTGCATTACCTTTACTCCGCTATATTTCCTCATAGCAACCATATAGTCTTTAGACTGCCATGATGATTTAAGCCCCAGCTGATTGGCTATACCCTGCTCTGACTTATCAGGAGCATAATATGCAAGCATTAAATTAGAGAAGAAATTAAATAACACAGACAAGGTCATCTGCAAAGGATTTGTTTTGGGATTCTCCTCAAAATATTTTATTATCTGATTAGCCTTGAAAACATCCTTTGCCACCAAAGCATTCCTAAGCTCAAAATTATTATAATCCTTGCTTATGCCAATGTTACGTTCTATCTGTTCTGGAGTAATCCGCTTTTGTCCTCTTGGAAGTGTGATAATTAATTTTTCCAACTCTCCAGCCATACGGCTTAAATCTGCTCCAACAAATTCCGCCATCATTTCTGAAGCCTTAGGTTCTATTTCTACTGATCTACGTTTCAAGTAAGAAGATATAAACCCAGGAAGCTGGGCATCCTTAATCTTTTTCGATTCGAAAAGGACACCTACTTTCTCTATTTCAGCTGCCAATTTTTTTCTTCTATCCAATGTACCATGTTTATGGCATAACACCAGAATTGTAGAATCCAAAGGTTTTTGGAGATAATAAACAAGCTCTTCAATATTCTTTATATTTTGAGCCTCTTTTACTATTACAACTTGATATTTGGACATCATGGGATAACGCTTGGCTGCATTGATAACAGTCGCGATATCTGTATCAGCCCCATAAACAATAGTCTGATTGAATTCTTTTTCATTTTCATTTAACACCGTTTGTGCTATATACTCAGATATCCGGTCTATATAATAAGACTCTTCACCCATTAGATAATAAACAGGCTTATAGATACGGTTTTTCAGCTCACGGGCTATCTCTTCGTATGTTGTTTCTTTTGCCATACACAGTAAAATTACCAGTCAAATTTTAAGTGCTTGACCGTTTTCTTTTCCTCAATAATCATCTGTAATGAAGCAATACCAATCTCCACATGCTCCTCTACATATTGCTGCGTTACAATACTGTCGCTTTTCTCCGTCTTCACCCCTTCAGGAATCATCGGCTGGTCGGATACCAAAAGTAATGCTCCAGTAGGAATATGATTGTAAAAACCAGTAGTAAACAGCGTAGCCGTTTCCATATCCACACACATGGCACGCGTTTTAAGGAGATACTTTTTAAACTCTTCATCATGCTCCCATATACGGCGGTTGGTAGTATATACCGTTCCAGTCCAATAATCGCGGGCATGGTCGCGAATAGCCGACGAAACGGCACGCTGCAACATAAATGCAGGTAACGCAGGTACCTCAGGCGGATAATAATCATTGGATGTTCCTTCTCCACGAATGGCTGCAATGGGTAGAATCAGATCTCCCAACTTATTTTTCCTATCTATGCCCCCACATTTGCCTAAAAACAAACATGCTTTAGGCTGGATGGCCCCTAGCAAATCCATAATGATGGCAGCATTAGGACTTCCCATGCCAAAATTAATAATAGTGATTCCTTCCGCATGTGCCGAAGTCATATTGGCATCACGTCCTAATACCGGCACATTGAATTTGTCGGCAAAAAGTTCCACATATTTATTGAAATTGGTCAGAAGGATGTATTCTCCGAAATCATTCAAGCTTCTTTTTGTGTAGCGGGGAAGCCAGTTTGCTACAATTTCCTCTTTTGTTTTCATAATCTTTTGTATTTTTGTATCGGTTATTACCGAGTTACACTTATGCAAATTTACTAAATGTTATCATTAAACTTACCATCCTACGAAATTAAAATCGCGGAGCGAAATGGAAAAAATGTTATTTTCGATATGCTTCGCAAGAGATATGTCGCCCTTACTCCGGAAGAATGGGTAAGACAACATTTTGTTCATTATCTGACGGATTATAAAGGATATCCGAAGGGATTACTGGCCAACGAAATACAACTGGACTTAAACGGAACAAAAAAACGTTGTGATACTGTGCTCTACAACAAAGATCTAAGTGCCAAACTGATTGTGGAATACAAAGCTCCACATATAGAAATCACGCAAACAGTATTTGATCAGATAACCAGGTATAACATGGTCCTGAAAGTTGATTATCTGATTGTCAGCAACGGATTGAACCATTACTGCTGCCATATTGATTACAATACAAAAACATACCTTTTTCTACCGGAGATTCCCCATTATTCAGAACTGTAGATATAAAAACATTCTAAGCAACATCTTCTTACAAGATCTTGCTTAGAATGTGATAAAATTCTTTTTCCACAAAGAAAAAGATACTGCTTCAGGAGATATATTATCTCTTGACAGTTTCCAAATGCTGTTCAGCAATCACACCCGCCAATTCAGGGTCAATCATGATGCGACCACAATATTCACATACGATAATTTTCTTACGCATACGGATATCAAGCTGTTTCTGGGGCGGAATCTTGTTAAAACAACCACCACATGCATCACGCTGAACATATACAATTCCCAATCCATTTCGAGAATTCTTACGGATACGTTTAAATGCCTGCAACAGACGCGGTTCGATTGTTGTCTCCAATACTTTTGCTTTCTCTCTCAGCTTTTCTTCTTCCTGCTTGGTTTCAGAAACAATTTCTTCCAATTCGGATTTCTTCGCTTCCAAGTCCTTCTTTCTTTCATCCAAGTCTTGATTACTGTGCTCTATCTCCTCGCTCTTTGCTTTTTCTGCTGCAATATATTCCTTTATGCGTTTCTCGCAAAGTTCGATTTCCAATGACTGGAATTCAATCTCCTTTGTCAACACATCATATTCACGATTATTACGCACATTATCCTGCTGAGCTTTATATTTTTCAACAGAAGTCTTAGCTGTCTCGATTTCAATTTTCTTAGTTGCAATGTTTGATTTCAATTCCTCGATATCAGCTTTAATTTTCTCGATACGAGTGCTCAAACCGGCAACCTCATCTTCAAGGTCTTGAACTTCAAGAGGAAGTTCCCCTCTCAGAGTCTTAATTTTATCGATTTCAGACAACATGGTTTGCAACTGGTACAAAGCCTTCAGCTTTTCTTCCACTGTTAATTCGCTCGGGTCTTTCTTTGCTTCTCTAGCCATAGTTTTTCTTACAAATATTTAATAGGATTTGTATTTACCCGGGTTATCTGGACTTCCAGCTCCGGAAACATCTCCTGTATGATTGAATAAAATATTTCTTTTGTATACTGTTCACTCTCATAATGCCCCATTTCAGCTACCAGGATATCATTCTCATAATTGAAATAATCATGATATTTCACTTCACCTGTGATAAATACATCAGCATCGGCACTTACCGCTTTAGGCAATAAAAATGCTCCAGCTCCGCCACACAACGCTACTTTCTGTATCAGACGACCGGATAAACGAGTATGTCGCAGACAGCCCACTTCGAACGTTTTCTTGATGCGTTTCAAGAAATCCAGTTCGGCTTCAGGCTCTTCCAATTCTCCGACCACTCCCGAACCTACTTGTGTCCAGGTATTTTTCAACGGATAAAAATCAAAAGCCGGTTCTTCATAAGGATGTGTTGCCAATAATGCTTTTATCACCGCAGCCTTTTTAAAAGCCGGAAGAATCGTTTCTATACGCACCTCGGATTCCTTATGCAATTCGCCTATTTCTCCACAGAACGGACTGGTTCCTCTCTGCGCACGGAAAGTCCCCTCACCTTCCAAATTATAGCTGCATGAATCATAATTACCTATGCAACCACAACCGGCTTCAAATAAAGCTTTTCTTACTCTGTCAGCCTGTGCATCCGGCACAAAAGTTACAAACTTCAATAAATATTCTTCTTTCGGGTCTAATATGCGTACATTCTTGAGGCCTATCTTTTCAGCTATTTTATAATTGACACCTCCGGGAGCATTATCCAGATTGGTATGTGCCGAATAAATGACAATATCATTTTTAATGGCTTTCAACACACACCGTTCAATGTAATCCCGACCAATAATAGATTTATAACCTTTAAATATAAGTGGATGATGCGATATAATCAGGTTGTATCCCAACATGACAGCTTCATCCACAACAGCTTCAGTAACGTCCAGACACAACAAAGCCCCTGTTGCTTCCGCTTCTGTCAGTCCAACTTGCAATCCGGCATTATCAAATCCGTCTTGCAAAGGCAGAGGCGCGAACCTTTCAAGGGCACTTACTATTTCCTTAATTTTCATTCGTTCGCGAAAATTTGATTGCAAAGATAATCAATCCATTTGAATTTAAAAAGCAACCAAGCTATTTTTTATACTTTCCCCACTTTATCATTTTATTTTTCAAAGCATAACGCTCGTCAACAACACGGTCTGTCGGGAAAAAAGTAAGATGAATACGCCATCCGCCCGAATGAAACGTAAATTTGCGGGCTGATATTCCTGTTTCTATCAGAGCTAGTTTATCAATGATAAATGCTTTAATATCTACGGGAAATTCCTCTCCTTCATACATTATATCCGCAGTGACAAAGAAACCGGGAGTTGATAATTCTGCTATATATTTCCAAATTTGCTCATTCATGTTTTTCTATTTTATTGAAAGAAATATATAAAATGTATACAAAGCAAGAATAAGGCCCCTACTTCCGTTTGGTATCCTTATGAACCCGTAACAACCGGCCATAACTGTCGAATGATTTCCGTGAGGCCAGAAAAATGGTCATCATTAGTGAAAGCATGGATGCCACCACAGTGATAACTACAATCATAATCTGATATTTGATAGCCACATGTGGCGAACTTCCTCCCAATATCTGCCCAATCATAGTTCCCGGCAATGCAACAAGCCCTGTTACTGCCATATTGGCAATGCCCGGGCTGAACGCTTTAATAAGAGCCTGACGCACAAATGGAGCTATCGCCTCATTACGGGTAGCGCCATTCCCCAACAGAAAATAATAAAGTTGCTGTTCCCTACGCAATCCGGCATAGTAAGTATTTAATCCTATCACATTCACTCCCAACATATTCCCCATGATTATACCAAAAACCGGAATAAAATACTGGGCACTGAAGATGTTATCCAACTTTAATACAAAACCAAGAAAATAAAGTCCGACGAGCACCACTGTTACAAAAAAAGCGATAGAGATTGGAATCATCAAAATTCCACGTTTTAACCGCGTACGCGTCAAAGCCGTTTCAGCAGCCACCCCAACCATGATGATCACCCATAGAAAATTGATAAACGGATTGTTCCATTCAAACAGAAAACGAAGATAAGCCCCAATCAAAAACAACTGTATAATCATACGTACCGTGCCTATCAGAACCGGTTTAAGCAAGCCCGTCTTGAAATGCCATAAAAAATAAACCGGAATAAGCATCAGCAGCAATCCTATTCCCAAACTGCCATAGTCTATATCAATTGTTCCCATCAGTCAGATTATAAAGTAAATACCTTGTCGCATCCGGCGGCAAACTGTTTGTCATGCGAAACAGACAAGATAGTCATTCCTTTACTGCACAAGGATTTAAAGAAGTTAATCACCCGTAAGCACGATTCCGGATCAAGTGCCGAAGTCGGTTCATCCACTACCAGTAAAGGTTTGTCAAGCAAGGCTGTCACTGCCAACATGATACGCTGACGCTGACCACCCGACACTTCATTTACCCGTTTATCATAAAGTTTCTCTTCCAATCCTAATGATACGAAATAATCCATCAGCCGCTCTTTGTTGAATCCCGCCTCACGGTTTGCCTTCAGTTCAAAAGGCATCCGCACCATTTCACTGACCCATTCCGAAGGAAGAGCCAACTCCTGGGGAATCCATGCTATTTTCTTTCGGATATGATCCGCCGTTCTAGGTGCCAGCAGTGTGCCGTCCACCCTTATTGTCCCTTCACTTAAAGGTACAAAGCCCAAAACAGCTTTCAGCAATGAAGATTTTCCACTGCCGGAACCACCACAAATACATACGCTTTCTCCGTAATGAACTTGCAGGTCGAGTCCTCTGAAAAGAGTCAGGTTGCCAAAACTGATAGATATATTTTCTATATTAATCATCACATAAAAACAAAAAGAGTCGGGAGCATTCACTGCTGCCGACTCCACATAATGTATTAAAATAAAATAAATGTGTCGAAGTTTAATATGCTCTCGCAAAGAGAACACGGCGAGCAGATGGTTTTCCGGTTACCATACACTTGCCCGGAGTCAGGCTCTCTTCATCAGCATCAAAAGGAAGACAACGAATTGTTGCCTTGGTTTCCTCTTTAATCCGGTCTTCCGTTTCCGGGGTTCCATCCCAATGAGCCAGAATAAAGCCGCCTTTCTCTATTTGTTCCTTGAAATCATCGTATGAATCCACTTTCACGATATGTTCGTTACGATAGTTCAATGCCTTCTGATAAATATTGTTCTGGATATCCTCCAACAATTGTTGTACATATTCTTCGATTCCGTCGCAAGAACGAGTTTCTTTCTCCAATGTATCACGACGCATCACTTCCATTGTATTGTTTTCAAGATCACGGCCACCCATTACCAAGCGAACAGGCACACCTTTCAGTTCGTAATCTGCAAACTTGAATCCCGGACGCTTATTGTCTGCATTATCATATTTCACAGAGATACCCATTGCTTTCAACTTATTGACAATGCCTTCTACTTTTGCATCAATCTTCTTCAGCATTTCATCATTCTTATAAATAGGAACGATAACTACCTGAATAGGAGCCAAATGCGGTGGCAACACCAATCCGTTATCATCAGAGTGAGTCATTATCAAAGCACCCATCAGGCGGGTAGATACTCCCCAGGAAGTAGCCCAAACATAATCCAGCTTATTATTCTTATCAACAAACTGTACATTGAACGCTTTTGCGAAATTCTGTCCCAAGAAGTGAGAAGTACCACATTGCAATGCCTTTCCATCCTGCATCAAGCCTTCGATGGTGTAAGTATCCAATGCACCGGCGAAACGTTCATTAGCCGATTTTACCCCTTTGATTACCGGAACAGCCATATACTTCTCAGCGAAGTCACCATACACATGCAACATTTTCTGTGCTTCCGCTTCTGCTTCCTCGCGGGTCGCAGGACCCGTATGTCCTTCCTGCCACAAGAACTCCGCAGTACGCAGGAACAAACGGGTACGCATCTCCCACCGCATAACATTTGCCCATTGGTTACACAAGATAGGCAAGTCACGATAGGAATTAATCCAGTTCTTATATGTACTCCAAATGATTGTCTCAGATGTAGGGCGGATAATCAATTCTTCTTCCAGTTTGGCAGCCGGATCTACGATAACACCCGAACCGTCCTCTGCATTCTTCAGACGGTAGTGAGTAACTACAGCACACTCTTTGGCAAATCCTTCTACGTGCTCAGCTTCACGGCTAAGGTAAGATTTCGGGATAAGCAACGGGAAATAAGCGTTCACGTGGCCGGTTTCCTTAAACATATCGTCCAACTGACGCTGCATTTTCTCCCAAATGGCGTATCCGTAAGGCTTGATAACCATACATCCACGCACAGGTGATTGTTCAGCCAAATCGGCCTTCACCACCAAGTCATTATACCACTGAGAATAATTCTCGCTTCTTTTGGTAAGTTCTTTCAATTCTACTGCCATTGCTATATCGTTATTTTTGTTTTTCCTTTTTAAGAGTTTGCAAAATTAGTAAAAAAGCATGGGAAAGTACCAATGATTTAGCAAAAATATAGGATCAAAAAGTATAAAAATAACTTATTGATAACGATAATACCACCAATAGGTATCACCATATTCCCGCCGCATATGGTTTTTCTCTTCCACCGGTGATGAAAATTCCTTCTGACGGTTAAGAAACTCATCCAAACGCCGCACCATCAGCGTGTCTTTGACTTCTCTTCCATATCCAGGATGAGTCCGTTTGTAAAGCACCAATGCCTCACGATAATAACGCGGCAATGTATCTTGCTCGAAACAATACATATCAACCGCCGATACAAATTTGTCCAATTTCTTATCCAGCAGCAATGCACTCATATAATAATTCAAAGCGGTATGTCTACCTATTTCATCACGACAGATACGAGCCAAAAAGTCTACTGTCTTTTCTGCAACATGTGGTCTTGCACCAAGATAAGCATACAAGCTATCGGCATTCAAGCGCAAAGTTTCCTGAGAATGAGGCGCAAACAAAAGCCCTTCCGCACCATAATATTGAGGATATTCAAACAAATGCTCCCCCATGGTACCTTCCAAAGACATAGCATAGGCTCTAAGCACTGCCAATGTACGGGTTGTTTCCAAAGACTTTGCTCCTACCATCCGTGCAGCTTCATAATGATGATTACGGATAGCCTGCTCCACAGCCAGTTCATGATGAAAATTCACATTCGTATTTCCTATACCTACCGTCATCAGGCATAAAAGTGTCAAAATAGCTAAGTTAGAGTTTATTAAGCCCAATATGGACCCCTCTTGATTCAGCCAGGAACGAAACACACGCCGTAAAGTATAGACCACACCTATATATATAAGCAAAAGCAACGGCAGCAGCCAAAACCATTTATCTCCTATGTTTCCTCCGTAGAAAATAGTCCGGTCCACATCCGTCAGCACTCCCAGCAACAGACAAGACGGGAAATAAGAAAGTGTCCGTACAGGCCCCTTTAATCCCATCAATCCATTGATTCCCCAACGGAATACCAATAAAACCACTGTAATGATAATAGCTCCCACCAACGGAGAATAATGTGTCTTTCCTTGTGACAATGAATAATGCAATGCACCTACTACATCTTTCTGAAGCACAAAAAGATAGACAATACTAAAAATAGAGAAAAGAAGACCGCACGCAACCGTGAGGATGCGGGCGGCTCTTTTATAGGATAAGCTGTTGTTGCTGCTCATAAATTACTCTTTCACTTTTTTCAATACCACAGCCGAACGGGCAGGCAGATACAGTTTCAGCCATTCCTTTTTATCCTTCTTATAAAGAGGGTCGAAATTAGTGAAATGACGTATACTGTCATCAGCCAGACCATTGCCTCCGAAAGCTGTCGCATCCGTATTCAGTACCACATCATACGCCCCGACAGGCACTAGGAAACCATAGTCTGTAAATGACTTGGTAGGATTGAAATTAAATACAAAAATCAAATTCTTACGCCGGTAAGCCAACACTTGGTCACCGTCGTTATGCCATACTTCAATCACTGGAGTTTCCTGAATATTTTTCACACTCTCAATGAGGTGGACCATAGCTGAATCAAAATCGCCCAAGTAATGGTAACACAGGTTCTTATTATCAAAAAGCCCCCACTGACGACGGGCATATTTATGCGACCATCCGTTACCTTCACGCGGGAAATCAATCCATTCGGGATGCCCGAATTCATTACCCATAAAGTTCAAATATCCTCCATTGATGGTAGAGGCAGTAAGCAAACGAATCATCTTATGCAATGCGATGCCGCGATGCACTGTATAATTTTCATCCCCTTTCTGGAAATGCCAATACATGTCAGCATCTATCAGACGGAAAATTATAGTCTTATCGCCCACCAATGCCTGGTCATGGCTTTCGGCATACGAAATAGTCTTCTCGTCCTTGCGTCTGTTGGTCACTTCCCAGAACATGCTGCTCGGTTTCCAGTCTTCATCAATCTTCTCCTTGATTGTTTTAATCCAATAATCCGGAATATTCATGGCCATACGGTAATCAAACCCATATCCACCATCTTGAATCGGTGCTGCCAACCCGGGCATACCCGAAACTTCTTCCGCAATGGTAATCGCTTTGGAATTTACCTGATGAATCAACTTGTTGGCCAATGTCAAATAACAAATCGCATTATCATCCTGATTCCCGTTAAAGTAATCCCCATAATTACAGAACGCCTCTCCCAAGCCGTGGCTATAATACAACATCGATGTCACACCGTCAAAACGAAAACCGTCAAAACGGAACTCATCCATCCAATACTTACAATTGGACAGCAAGAAATGAATCACCTCATTCTTACCATAATCAAAGCATAAGGAATCCCATGCCGGATGTTCACGCCGCCCGCCCGGATAGAAGTATTGATTAGGATCACCGGCAAAATTGCCAAGTCCCTCCACTTCATTCTTCACGGCATGAGAGTGAACAATATCCATAATGACGGCAATTCCCATTCTATGTGCCGTATCAATCAATTCCTTCAATTCATCCGGTGTACCGAAGCGGGATGACGGAGCAAAGAAACTGGAAACATGATACCCGAAACTCCCATAATAAGGATGCTCCTGAATAGCCATAATCTGAATACAGTTATATCCGGCTTCCGCTATACGCGGCAATATTTTCTCACGGAACTCATTATAAGTCCCTACCCTTTCTTCTTCCTGAGCCATACCGATATGACATTCATAAATCATCAAAGGATCAGTCTTTGCACGGAACACCTTCTTTCTGAACCGGTAAGGATTCTCCGGTTCCCAGACCTGTGCACTGAATATCTTTGTCTGCTCATCCTGTACCACACGGTTGGCCCATGCCGGTATGCGTTCTCCTTCACCGCCATTCCAACGGACTTTCAGTTTATACAAATCACCATGCTTTATAGCACCGCTTTGTAATTCCACCTCCCATACACCAGGAGAGTTCTTTACATGGTACATCCTATAATCGCCATGTTCTTTCCAGTCGTTGAAATCTCCGATAAGATAAATTTCCTTCGCATTCGGAGCCCATTCACGGAACACCCACCCTCTTCTGGTACGATGCAAGCCGAAATATAAATATCCGGTGGCAAAGTCCGATAAAGTTCCTTTGCCTCCGGTCAGTTCCAATTCTTTGTCTAGTGCATGCTGATGGCGTCCTTCAATCGCTGCCGAATACGGTTCCAGCCAAGGATCACTTTCTATTATGCCTAATTTAGGAGTGGTATTTTCCATAATATGATTACTTGTTAGTTATTCTCTTTCAAACCAAAACTTTAACGATCACTTTTTTCACACCGTCAGGAGACACTCCCGGAGCGTGAGCATCCTGTGGAAAAAAGATGGCAAACATTCCCGGCTTTACAGGAATATAGCTTTCGGCAAGTCCCGGATAGAACGAGATATCCTTATCTGCATCATAGTCTGCTTCGGGAAGATCTTCACGGGCCGTATAACCCATCACTTCCACCCCTGACAGAGGAATCTGTATATCAATAAACTGATTATGAGTTTCTAATTTTGCTTCTTCTTTAGTTTTAGGCTTGGTCTGAGAAAAGTTTACTACCAGATCATCACCCTGTAATTTTACTTTTCCTAATTCCTGAGCGTTCAAGTCTGTAGTCTTCAGATATTCCATTGCTTTAGCGAACAAAGGATTCAATGAAGCGTACTTTTCTAAGTTTTCTAATCTGTCTACTACCATAATTATTTCATTTTAATGGTTAAAATATTGCTTTTATCATTCAAAGTCGTCTATTGTGAAATTTGTAAAATCAGCAAAACGCTTCAGTTGCTTGAAAACATCCTCTACTTTGTCCAACAGGTCAGGGGCAAGGAAAAACGCATCAGGCACCATATAAGCACAGGTATAATCCTTACATTTTAAATAATCAATATATTCAAAATCTTTCGGAAATCCTTTGGGAGCCGTTTTTAAGTGATTTTCTCCGATAACAGGAAAGTATTGCTTGAACGCAGGATCTTCCACAATTTCCCTGTATTCGTCTATGTTGTCATAAACGGACTGGCGGACAGCTTTCAGCACTTTAGGTTCCAGGCACCAGCTTCCACCAGCAAGCATACAGTTATCAGGCTCTATATGAACATAATATCCACAATGTTCCGATTTCTTTCCACGAGCGTTGATATAGCCGCCCAAGTGTATCTTATAAGGAGTCTTATCACTGGAAAAACGCGTGTCGCGATAAATTCGGTATGTACAGTCCTTGGCTTGAATACCGACAATACTTTCGTCAAACAACGAAATGCGGGCGATGATTGCTGTCAGTAATTCCTCAAACTCTTTTTGAGCTTTCAGATATTCATCCTTATGCCCCTGAAACCACTCCCGGTTATTGTTTGCGGCCAGGTCTTTTAAAAATTGAAAGATAACAGATACATCCATGTTACATTATGTTCATGTGTTCACTTGACAAACTTACAAAATATATTTGTAACGAACTAGAAAAAAGCGAAGTATTTAAAAATCCGGTCACTTACATTTTGAATGACGAAGGGATCGAGATCGTACAGGGAGAAGAAAAGGCACAGTGCGGCTGGAAGAATATACTGAAAGTATGCAGCAGCAAAAAAAATGTGCTGATCTACTCAGGAAAAAGAAATGCATTTGTTCTCCCAAAAGAAGCCATCGGAGAACAATACGATACGCTTGTAACTTTAGTGCAAAAAAATATGCCAAAAAAGAAAGTGAAATTATGATTATAGAGACAAACAGCGAAAAAGAAACATTTGAACTCGGAAAAAAAATCGGTGAAAATGCAAACGGAACAAGACCGATAAGCATTATATGAAGATAATCAAGTCCCAAATCAAGCGTCTGAGCCGACTTTATCCCGCCGTCACTGCCGTGCAG
>ENA-OPEM01000173-OPEM01000173.1-human-gut-metagenome-genome-assembly--contig:-NODE-173-length-16885-cov-2.424302_pt1 | contig 16885 bp, 15 predicted proteins | sample MGYA00241634_ERZ501531 | MGnify/ENA primary metagenome ERZ501531 (study PRJEB25962, sample SAMEA2042385) | human gut metagenome | biome: human gut; feature: human-associated habitat; material: faeces... | reverse complement strand
CGTAAACCACAAACTGATACGAGCGTATGAAACATGTAATAGATTTACGGAAGTGGGAAGATAATCCCCCCAAGGAAGAATCTTTTCTACAGATGCGGCTTACAAATCACTAATAGGCGAGGTGTCGACTCTTCTGAAGAAGCACAAACGTGATGCGTTGTCTTAGTGCTACGGATGCTTGTTATCATGAGGCTTTTCGTTGGCACAATGCGCTCCGCCCGATGCCGGAGCATTATGTTTACGAAAATCTTCAAGGTGACATATTCAATGTGAGCAACCTGACATTATCTCACTTTCTGCTGGAACAACTGAAAGACAAGTGCTTCCTTTGCAGTATGGTGTACTACAATGGCGGATGGAATGTGAATGGTAGTAGCGTGCATCCCAAGGGAAAAAGTACTTTCATGCGGTATAGGAATCAGGGACTGTAGGTGCCTGATTCAAGTAGCTGCTTCTCCTCTGTCATTGGGCGGCAATCGGATGTTGAAAATCCCTGTGGCGTAATTCTTTGAATTTCATTTTGTTGTTAGCGTCCAAAAATGCCGTATAGGAGAATCGCTATAAAAAAACGAACTTTGCTTTCGTTAAATCAAAAGCAAAGTTTATGTATAGTTACAATGATTTTGAGCGTCTTTTTTTACGCTACAAATTGGAAGGCCTCCCCTCGGGTGTTTCGATTGAGAAATTCTGTATGTTCCACAAAGTACCTTATAACCTGTTTGAGAAATGGTACAAGGATACCCGAATGATAATTCTTGTTCAGGTTTTTGGGGCCCTCAACAGAAGCAGAAATGACGGAAAAGCCTTCAACCAATCCCGGAACGCAATCCGGAAGTGGATACTCGGCTTCCTTCTTCTACCGAACTTCGAATCTTGGTGGATATCCGCATGAGCAATGGTGTTTATCTCAGTCAAAAGAATTTGAGCTACGAAGGTTTGAAAAGCTTAGTAGAGAAATTGGAGGGCTTATGTTGAATATTACAGGCCTAAACCGCTTTTTCTTTGTCCGTGATTTCCATTATATGCGCTGTAAATATGATAAGGTTTTATCCATAATCCATCAACAGTTGGATTGCGAACCGGAGGATGGTGATGTCTTTATCGTGATGTCCAAAGATTTACGTCTGGTTCGCTTGTTCGGTTATGGTCAAATGAGCCGTATGAGCTTGACCAATTGGTTGGAGAAAGACTCTACCCATTTCTGCGGTTTGATTAGTTATCTTAAGAATACTTGTTTGGAAAAGGACTCCATTGTGAACTGTGATGAAACCTGGTGCCGTGTAAAGCGTGAAGGATGCTATAGGAAGAAATACATATGGTGTTTGGTCAACAACTGTCCAAAGTGGTTATCTATTGCTACGAGGACGGTTTCAAGGGACGGGATGCCTTGAAGCATATCTTGGGTGACAGCCAGGTGAAAGCTCTTCAGTCAGACGGCTACAATATCTATATGTATCTGGATGATCATATGGTCGATATAGAACATCTTTGTTGCATGGCCCATGCCCGTACAAAGTTCAAGTATGCGTTGGAGCAGGGCAATGATAAGGATGCCACCTTCATATTGGAGTTGATAGGTGAGCTTTACAGATTGGGACGCAAGTATGAAGAAGGCAAGTTGTCGCCCGAACAGATAAGGCTTTGCCGGAATAATTTAAAGACCAAAGAGATAATCATAAAGTTACACAGTAAGCTTGAGGTCTTGCTCAGTGACGGTCATCCGCTCTGCGGAGAGTTGATGGATAAGGCTATAAATTATATGAATACTTTTTGGACTCAGCTGTTCGCCTACTTAAATGACGGCTCTTATTCAATCGACAATTCCATTGCCGAACGTTTTATTCGCCCCTTGGTCAGCGAGAGCAAGAACTCTTTATTCTTCGGAAGTGACAGGATGGCCCGCGTCTCAGCTGTATATCATACCATCATCTCAACATGCAGGGCGTGTCAGTGCTGGATTATTTCAAGAGATTCTTCAGCGAAATTGTTAAAGGCTGTAGGGAATATGAATATTTATTGCCCTTGGCAGTTGGACTGAATTGGTAACAAGTGTTAAAAAACAATATCCTTTTTGACGTTATTTATTACATATGAAAATTGGAATATTAACTTTGAAATTAGGAGATAATTATGGAGGTATTTTACAAAATTATGCCCTTCAATTATTTCTTAAGGAAATGGGGAAAGATCCTTTTACTTTTTTAATAGAAAAGAAATTATCTTGGAGAGTAAAGCTTTCTTCTTATTTGTATCGGTGTTTTCGAGTTTATATACTTAGGGATAAAATACCATTGAGGGTTTGGAGGAAAAAAGATGAAGATGAAATCATCTGTCAAAACATGTATAGGTTTATTAGCCAAAACATAACTATGACGGAAGAGATACGTTTTGCTGATTTATATTTGTATTCAAAAAAAATAGATGCTGTTATAGTTGGAAGTGATCAAGTATGGCGGTATAAATATGTTGCTAATATCGAAGAATACTTTTTAAAATCCTTTGTATCAGGGGATTTGAAACGCATTGCTTATGCGGCTTCTTTTGGGGTGGATAAATGGGAATTTCCTTTACGACAAACTCGGAGATGTGCGAAATTGGCTCACACTTTTCAGGCCATATCTGTTAGAGAGAGCAATGGGGTTGAATTTTGTAAGCAATATATGGGAGTTAAGGCTGTTCATTTGTTGGATCCTACAATGCTTTTAAAGCAAAGTGCATATATAAGTTTAGTAGAGAAAGATAAGGTTCCTGAATCCAAAGGGAATCTACTCGTTTACATTTTGGATCAGTCCAAAGATAAAGAAAAGATTCTTGATTTTATGAAAAGTAGGATGGATCTGATACCATTTACGGTAATGCCTGCTAAGAGATTTGAAAATGTTGGTTCTAAACAGTTGGATCAATGTGTTTATCCTTCCGTCACTACTTGGCTTCGAGGTTTTATGGATGCGAAATATGTAGTAACGGATTCCTTCCATGGCACGGTGTTTTCTATTATATTTAATAAACCTTTTATTGCTATAGGAAACAAACAAAGAGGTCTGATGCGTTTTGTTTCACTGTTGAAAACGTTCGGGTTAGAAGAGCGTTTGATTTATTCATCTGATCAGTTAACAGAAGAGTTGTTAAAGTCACCGATAAATTTTGAAGAAATAAACCGTATTCATGATTCAGAAAGATTTAGAGCTATGAATTTTCTACACAAAGTTCTAGACTAGTACCTTTTGTTAGCGTCCCCAAAAGACATATAGCATACTTGAGACAAATTTGAGACCTTTGTCGCTGTAATCTCAAATCCTATAAATATGTATAGTAACAGCGATTTAGAACGCTTCTTCCTTCGCTACAAGTCCGAAGCGTTGACTAGCAAAGAGTCCATTCAATCCTTTTGCTTTAGAAACAAGGTCCCCCTATAACCTCTTTGAGAAATGGTACAAAGATACACGCCACAAGTTGGTTCCGGTACAAGTGACAGGTCAACCGGATTCCGGTCAACCAGAGCCGGCAGATCCTCAAGAGTCTCTCCCTGTTTCCTGTTAGGAACCAGTTCGTATCATGGTGGATATCCGTATGAGCAATGGTATTCACATCCAGCAACGCAATCTAAACCACGATGGTCTGAAACATCTTGTGGAGAAGTTGGAGACTTTATGTTGAGCGTTACGGGTCTGAATAAATTCTATTTCTTGAAGGACTTTCATGATATGAGGTACAAATACGAACGAGTGCTTTCGATTATCCATCAGCAGCATCGTGGAACATGAATACGAGGTTGTCCGTTATAAAGCAGCTGACGGTTCTATCATTGATGGCTATTTCTCTTGCGCTGGCGAAGCTGAGATTATCGATGTAGAAAGCTCTGAATTACTTGAATACTTTCTAGACTCAACTTTTTGCTTACCTCAAAGATGGTTGTTATACAATTGACAACTCTATTGCCGAACGATTCATATGCCCACTGGCTGGTGAGCGCAAGAACTCTTTGTTCTTTGGCAGTGGCAAGATGGCGAGAGTATTGGCAGCTTACCATACGATTATATCCACTTGCAAGATGCAGGGTGTTTCTGCATTGCAATACTTTAAAATGTTTTTCCAGACGATCGTTAACAGATGTAGGGATTATGAGAATCTTCTTCCCATGACTATCGGACTGGGTAATAATAAACTTTAAAAATCAACTCTTTTTTTGAACTTATTTAATGTATGACGGCCTTCTGGCGGCTATACATACAGGATATGTCAAAATTGGACGCTAACGTACCTTTTTTATAAACCGAAAAAAATGCTTGTTTAAAAAGATGTATTTATCAATTATAGTCCCTATTTATAATGTGGAGCAATATATTGTATCTTGCTTCGAATCATTATTTAGGCAGAGTTTGGATACTGCTTTGTACGAGGTTATTGCAGTGAACGATGGCACTCCAGATAATTCAATGATCCTAGTAGAGCAATATGCAGAGAAATATTCTAATATTCGGATAGTAAATAAAGAAAATGGTGGAGTATCTTCAGCGCGTAATGAAGGGATTAAACAGGCTGTAGGTGATTTTATCCTTTTTGTTGATCCTGATGATACTATCGCTGAGAATAGTTTAATCAAAGTTTATGACTTTTTGTCATTAGCTCCGGCTGTTGATATTTTAATAATGCGCTCCTTTGTCATGGGCTCTATGACTGAACGTTATTCGTGGTCGGGTATTTGTCCGGCCCGCGTAAATATGTCGGGAGTAGATGTTTTTCAAAAAGGATATTCACGAGGTAGTGTATGTGGATGTGTGTTTAGTAGAAAATTCATGATCGAAAAGCAGCTGTTTTTTTATGAGGAACTCATAAATGGAGAAGATACCTATTTCTTTCATTTGTCACTTTTACATGCTATGAGGGTCTGTTTCATGGAGTTGCCTTTTTATTATGTATTTGTACGCGTGGAAAGTGCCTCTAAGAATTTTAGTATAGAGCGTATTTTCAAGTTCTCTGGAAATATACGTTTGATAGATGAATATTTGACCCATGCAGAACTTACGGATAGACAGAAGGCTATTTTGAACTATGTAAAATATTCTGTTGTATCTAATGCGGTGAATCATTATATAGGCCTGCGGAGATACGATTATTGGTCGTTGAAAAAGAAGATATGGCCTATAGGAACGTTGCCTCTGAGTTTGAAATATGCATTTATCCAACGGTCTAAAATGAGACTTTTAAGATTTTCTTTTCCTTTGTTTTTTTCTTTATGCGTGCTTAAAAATATATGCAGAAAATAAAGCCTTCTTGGTTAATAGCTTGGGTTATATTCTTTTTCCAGTTTGAACTTTTCGGAATAGGGCCGGTTACGATGATTCGAGTTGTTATTCTTCCATTATTATTGTATTATTTATTGCGTGAGAAGAAAATGAGGGTAATAAAATCATCCCCTTTCATATTTTGCCTTTTCTTTTGTTTGGTTGAGATGATAGCGGGGATATTAAATAATAATATTGCCTTTCTGATTGCTGGCATAATGAATTTTCTGACTATTGTGGTTTTTGTAGATTATTTGGTAAAATCTGATGGCTTTTCTTCTGCTGATTGGTTTGCGTTTACAACTTATGATTGGGCTTGTATCCTTTATTTTATTTTCACATATGAGGGGCTGAACCTTTCTAATCGATTTAAAGGTATTTATTGGGATCCTAATGTGATGTGTGTGTATATCATAATAGCTCTAACTGCAAAAATAATATTACTTAATGAGGGTAGACTGTCTGCTAGAATCAAAATAATGTATCAAATATTCATTTTAATGGATGTTCTTTTGATATTTTCGTCTATTTCAAGAGCAGGTATGCTGGCATTTGGGACTGTCGTATTGATATGGACATATGTGAAGTCAAAAAAAATATTCTTATTGTTTGTCACTTCTCTATGCGTGTTGATGGGGTATATGTATAATCTTTCACAGAAGATTGTGTGGAGTATGGACTTGAGTCCTATAGAGGTCTTGAGTTATAGGATATTTGTTTCATCGGAGTTGGAAATGGAAGATCCTGTGGATGGTAGTAGAAGCGATAGAATGCAGCGCTTTTGGGATGTAGTGGAACAAGGAGACCTTTTTATAATAGGGAATGGGACTAATTATCTTCCTGATGGGGGATATGTACATAATGGGGTGCTTGAATTTTTCTTGACAGTAGGAATTCCGCTAGGTGGCATTTTTATTTTAGTATTTGTTTATCTGATCGGTAAGGGTTTTATAAATTCTTTTTGTGGTAATAGAAGGCTTCTTATTTATTCTTTTATTCTTTCGTATTTTTTAGTGACAGTATTTTATTCCTATTTGTCTTTTAAGTCATTCTGGGTGTTTATTGCCTATTTAATTTATCTAAATTATAAAAATGGAGATATGAAAATACGGCGTGCTCTTACTGCATAATTTATGTATTCATAGCGTGTCGTGTAAATTAATATAACTTTATATAAATATTCCATGGATAATTTTAAAATTGCCGTAATCGGTCTTGGTTACGTAGGGCTTCCTTTAGCCCGTTTGTTTTCAACAAAATATCAGACTGTTGGTTTTGATATGAACCAATCGCGTGTGGATGCTTTAAATGCCGGGCATGATGCGACGTTGGAAGTGTCTGATGAGCTACTTCAAGCTGCCCTGAAGTCGGGTTTTAAGTGTACTACTCAATTAGATGAAATAAAAGATTGCAATTTTTATGTAGTGGCGGTACCAACTCCTGTGGATTCGAATAATCGGCCTGATTTGAAGCCATTATGGGGGGCTAGCGAAACGGTTGGGAAAGTAATTTCCAAAGGAAATATTGTAGTTTATGAGTCAACGGTTTATCCGGGAGTAACAGAAGAAGAATGTTTGCCCGTTGTGGAAAAGGTTTCAGGTTTAAAATTTAATATAGACTTTTTTGCAGGTTATTCTCCAGAGCGTATTAACCCGGGTGATAGAGAGCATACAGTAGAAAAAATTAAAAAGGTTACCTCGGGATCTACTTTAGAAGTGGCTGATATTGTTGATCGAGTTTATAATTCTGTACTAATAAATGGTACTCATAAAGCACCTTCGATAAAAGTTGCGGAGGCGTCTAAAATTATTGAAAATTCGCAACGAGATGTAAATATCGCTTTTATGAATGAGTTGGCTAAGATATTTAATGCGATGGGGATTGATACCAATGATGTGATAGAGGCGGCAGCTTCAAAATGGAACTTCATAAAATTGAAGCCTGGCCTTGTCGGAGGTCATTGTATCAGTGTGGATCCTTATTATTTAATTCAAAAGGCTCAAGTTTATGGGGTTTTACCACGTATCATGTTTGCCGCACGAAGGTTGAATGATGGGATGGGGGCATATGTTGCTAATCAAGTTATTAAATGTATGAATAAAAATGGTTTGATAGTAAAAGATTCTAAAATATTGATATTAGGTGTTACCTTTAAGGAAAACTGTCCTGATATAAGAAATACTAAGGTTGTTGATATATATCATACTTTAAAAGAATATACAGATAACATCATAGTCTATGATCCATGGGCTGAGGGTGACCATGTAAAGACTGAATATGGTATTGAGATCGGAAAAACTTCTGAAGTCCTCGTTGTGAACAGTTTTGATGCCGTTATTTTAGCGGTTGGTCATAGAGAATTTGAAAAAATTGCAGTTCGTGACTTGCTACGAGAAAATGGCATAATCTATGATGTAAAGGGAGTTTTACCTCAAAATATAGCAGATGGCAGATTGTAGAAAGAAGATAGTACATTTGTGTTTAGCTAGTTTTTTTATTGATAATTATTCTTATCAAGAAAATATTTTACCGAGATATCATAAGATTATGGGCTATGACGTAACAATAATAGCTTCATTAGTGTCTTTTGACAAGAACGGTAGATATATTTTATTACCTCATGAAGATCAATATTGTACGATTGATGGTTGTAAGGTTTTGAGGGTGAATTATAACTCTTTTTTTTATAAATTCAATAAATTGCTTAGAAGATATAATTCTTTGTATTCTTTATTGATGAACGAACGTCCTGATATCATATTTATTCATGGAGTACAATTTCTGGATATAACTAAGGTTCTTCGATACAAACGCCATTTTCCTTTAGTAAAGCTATATTGTGATAATCATGCGGATTGGATAAATAGTGCGACAAATTTTATTTCTAAAAATATTCTACATAAAATTGTTTGGAAATATTGTGCAAAAAAGTTGGAACCACATGTAGAATGTTTTTATGGAGTAACTCCATTGCGTTGTGAGTTTTTATCAAAGATGTACAAGTTGCCTGCTGATAGAATACGATTATTGCCTATGGGGGTAGATGATTTGGCTATTCCATGGGGAGATAGAGATGAGATAAATTTATCAATTCGTTCTTCCTTGAGTATTAGTGTTGATGATTTTTTGATTGTCACAGGAGGGAAAATTGACGAAAAGAAGAATATTCATATGCTGATTAAGGCTGTTAAGAAGTTGTCTTATGAAAATATTCATTTAATAATATTTGGTACTATTGCTACCTCTTTTAAGAAAGATATGGAGCAACTGTTACATCTTCCAAATGTATATTTTGTTGGTTGGAAAAATAGTGAACAAGTGATGAAGTATTTACTTTCTGCAGATTTGGCTATATTTCCTGGTACGCATTCTGTATTGTGGGAACAGGCTGTGGGGTTAGGATTACCTTCTGTTTTCAAATATTGGAATGGAATGACGCATGTTGATGGCGGTGGTAATTGTTCTTTTTTAAAGAGTGATAATGTTGATGAAATAGCTGATGTTATTGAGCAAATTTATTTATTTCCTAAGGCTTTTCAACAAATGAAAAATAGTGCGTTGGCATTTTCTGCTAATTTTCATTATTCGAATATTGCTAAAAAATCAATAGAAAATGTTTAAATATTTAATAGGAAACGTAAAATATTTATTCCGTAGAAGAATTTCTCTTTTAACGTTGATTGATAATACTACAAAAATACATTCAAAGTCTCGTATATATGCAGGATGTAGGATTTTATCATCTGAGATAGATGCATTTACATACATTTCTTATGGTTGTACGCTCATTAATACAAAAATCGGTAAATTTTGTTCAATAGCTAATGGTGTCTATATCGGATTGGATGCTCACTCTCTAAATGCAATATCTACATCTCCCGTGTTTTATTCTTCACGTAATGCTTTGGGATTTTCGTGGGTAAAAGAACCTCTTTTTGATGACTCGCATAAAGAGGTTACAATTGGTAATGATGTTTGGATAGGAGCTAGAGTTATGATAAAAGGCGGTATAACAATCGGTGACGGTGCCGTAATAGGTGCGGGTGCTGTTGTTACGAAAAATATACCGCCATACGCAATCTGTGCAGGAGTGCCTGCCAAATTGATACGTTATCGCTTTAAACCTGAAGAAGTAGAGTTTCTTATGAATAAGAAATGGTGGAATTTACCAGATGAAAGGTTAGAAGATAATGTTGGGTATTTTAACTCTTTGGATTTGTCTTTTTTGCAGGAATTATTATAAGATCAAACCTTTATTTATGAAAGTCTCTCTTGTTACTGTTACATTTAATAGTGACCAAACTCTTCGTGATACTATTCAGTCGGTATTTAATCAGACTTATTCGGACATTGAGTATATTATTATTGATGGTCTGTCTAAAGATAATACGGTTGATATTATCCGTAAATATGAGCCGCAGTTTCAAGGACGGTTGAAATGGATAAGTGAAAGAGATAATGGTCTTTATGATGCTATGAATAAAGGTATTCGTATGTCGACTGGGGATATTGTCGGTATTATTAATTCAGATGATTTTTATCATCGGAGAGATATCATTTCAAGGGTTGTAGAGGCTTTTCGAAATGAGCGAACTCAAGCGGTTTATGGAGATGTGCGTTTTGTGAATCCAGATAATTTGGATAAAACTGTACGTTATTATTCGTCCCGAAATTTTTCTCCTAATCGTTTTCGGTATGGTTTTATGCCTGCTCATCCCACTTTCTTTACTTATCGGAAATATTTTGAAAAATTCGGATATTATAAGATTGATTATCATATAGCAGCGGATTATGAATTACTGATTCGTTTTCTATATGTACATCGATTAAAATCAAAATATCTTTCTCTGGATTTTATGAAAATGAGAACTGGTGGTGCAAGTACTGCCTCTATTAAGAGTAATATTTTATTAAATAAGGAAATTGTTCGTGCATGTAGTGAGAATGGGATTTGGACATGCATGCCATTGCTGTTTCTAAAGTATTTTATAAAAGTGTTTGAATTGTTTTTAACGAAAGAATAATGAAAAAAGTAGCATTACTAACTGGAATCACTGGTCAGGATGGTTCCTTCCTTGCCGAGTTTTTAATAGAAAAAGAATACGAAGTTCACGGTATCCTCCGTCGTTCGTCTTCATTCAATACCGGTCGTATCGAACATCTATATCTAGACGAATGGGTACGTGATATGAAGCAACGACGCCTGGTCAATCTTCATTATGGAGATATGACGGATAGCAGTTCTCTAATTCGCATCATTCAGCAGGTACAACCTGATGAGATCTATAACCTTGCAGCTCAGAGCCATGTGAAAGTTTCTTTCGATGTTCCTGAATACACAGCAGAAGCAGATGCGGTTGGAACACTCCGTATGCTTGAGGCGGTTCGTATTCTTGGTTTGGAGAAGAAGACTAAGATTTATCAAGCTTCTACATCGGAACTTTATGGTAAAGTTCAGGAAATTCCCCAGAAAGAAACTACTCCTTTCTATCCTCGTAGCCCATACGGTGTAGCGAAACAATATGGCTTCTGGATAACCAAGAATTACCGTGAGAGTTATGATATGTTTGCAGTGAACGGTATTCTTTTTAATCATGAAAGTGAGCGCCGTGGAGAGACTTTTGTAACCCGTAAGATCACTCTTGCAGCTGCCCGTATTGCACAAGGTTTTCAAGATAAATTGTATTTAGGTAATCTGGACGCACGTCGTGACTGGGGTTATGCTAAAGATTATGTAGAGTGTATGTGGTTGATTCTTCAGCATGATACTCCTGAAGATTTTGTAATCGCTACAGGTGAAATGCATACGGTTCGTGAATTTGCTACACTTGCCTTTAAGGAGGTTGGTATTGAACTTTACTGGGAAGGTGAGGGTGTTAATGAAAAAGGTATTGATTTGAAGACCGGTAAGGTTCTTGTTGAGGTTGATCCTAAGTATTTTCGTCCTTGTGAAGTGGAACAATTATTGGGTGATCCGACAAAAGCAAAGACTTTGCTTGGTTGGAATCCAACGAAGACCAGTTTTCCTGAATTGGTGCGAATTATGGTAGCGCATGATATGCGTTTCGTGAAGAAGCTCTATCTCAAATCACAGATAACGGAATAAATTTTTAAGTCTTCCATGAATATACTTATAACAGGGATTCACGGTTTTGTGGGTTCTAATCTCATAATGGCCTTATGTGAACATCATACTCTCTATGGTCTTGATATCATTTCTCCGGAAAAGAAGGGAGTTGCGAGGACTTTCTTGTGGGAGGATATTGAAACGGCTTCTTTCCCTATGCAGCGTTTACCTCACTTTGATGCCATCATTCATCTGGCCGGTAAAGCACATGATACGAAGAATCAATCTGCTGCTCAGGTATATTTTGATATCAATACGGGATTGACGCGTAGGATCTTTGATTTCTTTTTGGAGTCTGCTGCCCGGAAGTTTATCTTCTTCAGCTCTGTTAAGGCTGCTGCTGACAGTGTAGTGGGGGATGTACTGAGGGAGAATGTGATACCTACTCCTGTTGGTCCTTATGGAGAGAGTAAGATTGCTGCGGAGGATTATATAAAGGAACACTTTGTTTTATCTGATACCTTTTCTGTGAATAAGGGGAAAATGTTTTCACTCAAAGAAGAGATTGTGAGATACTCTGATAAACAGGTATATATACTTCGTCCTTGTATGATTCATGGTCCTGGTAATAAAGGTAATCTGAACCTACTTTATAATGTGGTAAAGAAAGGTATTCCTTGGCCTTTAGGCGATTTTGAGAATAAGCGTTCTTTTACTTCTATAGATAATCTTTGCTATGTAGTGGAAGGTTTGTTGACAAAAGACGTAGCGAGTGGTATTTATCACATGGGGGATGATGAAGCTCTGTCTACGAATGAGCTGATTGCTCTTATGTGTGAAGCTATGGGGAAGAAGCCTCACATTTGGAAAATGAACAGGAAAATGATGGAAGGTTGCGCAGGACTGGGTACATTGCTTCATTTGCCTTTGAATACAGAACGGCTGAGAAAACTGACTGAGAATTACGTGGTAAGTAATGAGAAAATAAAATCAGCTCTTGGTATTGACAGGATGCCTGTTTGTGCAGCGGATGGAATCAGAAAAACGATTAAATCTTTTGAAGAATAATCTGGGCAGATAATTATTGACTATAGGATGTATTACGTAATTATTTTGGTTCTGTTATTCCTGACAGAACTTTTTTATTTTAGGGTGGCTGATAAGTTTAATATCATAGATAAACCCAATGAACGTAGTTCTCATTCACGGATTACTTTGCGTGGTGGTGGAATCATCTTCTATTTCGGAGCTTTGGCTTATTTCCTGACTAACGACTGGGAATATCCTTGGTTTATATTGGCACTGAGCCTAATAACATTTATTAGCTTTGTAGATGATATTCGTTCTACTTCCCAAGGTTTACGGCTGGTGTTTCACTTTTCTGCCATGGCCTTGATGTTTTATCAATGGGGATTGTTTTCGCTTTCCTGGTGGTGGATCATTATAGCTTTGATCGTTTGCACAGGTATCATCAATGCTTATAATTTCATGGATGGCATTAATGGTATTACAGGTGGTTATTCATTGATTATTTTAGGAGCATTGGCTTATATCAATGAAGAAATGGTATCCTTTGCTGGACCGGCTTTAATTTATACGGTGCTTTGTTCAGTGGTGGTATTCTGCTTCTTTAATTTCCGCAGGAAGGCGAAGTGTTTTGCCGGTGATGTAGGTTCTGTGAGTATCGCTTTCATACTGCTTTTCCTGATAGGGAAGTTGATTCTGAAAACGGAGGATTTCAGTTGGATGATTCTTTTGGCAGTTTACGGAGTTGATAGTGTTTTGACTATTATTCATCGCCTGATGCTCCATGAAAACATAGGCTTGCCACATCGGAAACATATGTATCAGTTAATGGCAAATGAGTTGAAAATACCTCATGTTGTGGTTTCGCTGGTTTATATGGCTGTGCAGGCTATAGTGATTATCGGATATATCTATTGTCAGAATTGGGGATACTTGTATCTTTTATGTGCTATTTTATTGCTCAGCTTCATTTATGTATGGTTCATGAGGAAATATTTTAGATTGCATTTATCTGTTTAAGTGAGATAATATTCATACTGGTTCCCGGCAGACAATTATTGTCTTGTCGGGATTTTTTTTGTCCATAATTGAGCAGGTAGCATCAGCCGGAGTTATCGGGTAGATGCTACCCGGGACAAGTAGGCTTTAAAGTTCAAATTTCACTGCCGCCCAACGGTTTTTCTCTTGATGGTGTACAAAGTGTAATCCGTTACGTTCGGCCTCTGCCTGGATCAGAGGAATGTCGTCCACATAGAATCCACTCATAAAGAGTTGGGAACCTTTGCGCATGCAACGTACATACTGTTTCATGTCATTCAGCAGAATGTTCCGGTTGATGTTAGCAATGACTACGTCAAACGGACCTATATCTTCCAGTGAAGAGGCGTCTCCCTGGAATACGGAAATATTGTCTACGTGGTTCAATTCGATGTTTTCAAGTGAGTTACGAACGCACCATTCATCAATATCGATGGCAGTACAAGGTTCTGCACCACGCATGCGAGCAAGAATGGCAAGGATGGAAGTGCCGCAACCCATATCGAGAAGGGACTTGCCTTGTAGGTCACTGTCCAGTAGTTCACCGATGATGAGACTGGTGGTTTCGTGATGTCCTGTACCGAAAGCCATTTGCGGATTGATGACAATATCATATTCTGTTTGGGGGACATCATGGTGGAAAGTACTGTGGATGACACAGCGGTCACCAATCACAATCGGTTGGAAGAAGTTCTTTTCCCATTCCTCATTCCAGTCTTTATCTTCGGCTTCTGTAAAAGTATATTCAATTTGGATATCTGGTAGGGGGAACTCGTCAATAGCTGCTTTTACAGTTGTTTCATCATACAAATCTTTTTGTATATAGGCAGCAATACCGCCTTCTTGTTCAACAAAACTCTCAAAACCTGCATCGCCCAGGATAGCGGAAAGCACATCGTTTACTACTTCTGTACAAGGAGAAGTGCGGAAAGTAAATTCTAAATATTTCATTGGAATATAATTTATTGTTAAATGCAAAGCCTCTGTTAGCGAAGCGAACCAGTTTCTTTGTATATTTGTTTATTAGCTGCAAAGATAATGCAAATCGAATGTAGAACTTTCATGCTTGCATGAAAAAGTTATGCTGAGATGCAGTTTGCCTTATTTAAAGATGGGGCATTTAAGAAATTCTATTCATCTTTGAAAATCTTTCCATATTGTTTTAATGCCATATTTTTCATGAGTGTTTCTTCTTTTGTCAGTGCGAATCCCATATATTTGCAAACGTGATCATTGCGTAGGATACAGATACACATTCTTTTGTAAGTCGGAATTTCCTTGAACTCTGCAATATCAATATCATCTAAATAATCCATCCTGACAGGCTTCTTGTCCGTTTTGTAGTTTGTGCTTTCTCCTACTTGAATAGGAATATTTCTTTCTCTTAGTTTCTGTATCACTTCGTCACTGAGTACACCGCCCTTATTCTTCCAGAATCTGATGCTTGTCTCCAATTTCTTCCGGTATCTGTTCCGGGTATGTTCAGGTAGAGTAGACAGAAGAAACTCTGTAAAGGATTTCCATGTATATCCTTTGGGTAAATGTATCTCATCTCTTCCCATGGCTCCGGTTTTTCCGTAAATCCCGGAAAAATTTACTCCGTTAACCCGGCCAATCATCCGTCCCCACATATCGGGATCAATCACTCTGTACAGTGACAGGCTCTCTATGGCTTCGCAGATAAAAGGACTTGCTACCCGTTGTCGGTCAAGGCTAATTCCTGCTTGATAATAAAGATCGTACAGATGATTATAATCCCACTTGAATTTACCATTTGCTACCCAGATATCAGTTGTTTTCCAGTCAAAAATAGGATAGAGGTTATAAACACCTTCAGTAATTTGGGTACTCCATAGGTAGTTGGCATATCGTTCCTTTGTTTTTCTGTAAATGGCACGCCAACGATTATGGCTTTCCTGTGTACGAATGCCAACTAAACAGCATGTTCGGGTAGCCTTTTTATTTTTATGTAGCCATTGGGCAAATTCCATTTGAAAATCATAATCCCACATGTCGGTAGTGTAGAAAGGGAACTCATGTAATGTCATTGCCCTCTCCGGTTTTTGGCGTACCCAGACTGCTTTTTTGTCTTCATCCCATGGCCTCCAATAATCTTCATACATGGACGTACATGTCGTTACTCGAAAAGGTACGCAAACATGATATATATCCAGGATGTCTTGATTCTCTTTAAAAGTTCGTTCCACATAATCAATTGTCATGTTGTACTGTATTTCATAATCCATATGAAATACCCCAATTTTTCTTTTTAAATTATGTTTGCGGATATAATCTATGCATAAATTTAATAGTACACCGCTATCCTTGCCTCCTGAAAATGAGATGTAAATATTATCAAAATTCTGAAAAATGACACGTAATCTTTCTTGGGCAAGGTCATATACGTTTTGCTTTCTTATGTCTTGCATTGTTTTTTTAGTATTGTTCGTTTATTTGCTGCAAAAGTAATAAAAAAAGATCAGATAAATGTATAAACATATACAAATTCCGGAGATACTTCCTAATCCGATTCTCCCTGCTGACTTTTACATCTCGTATAGCCTTTATCTCATCAGTAGATAGCCAGATATCACGCACTGATTTCTCCGGCATTTTATATCCGTCAAACGGATAAGTTTCATGTGTTATAAACTTGCACTGGAGATTTAATTTAGTGCATTGAAAACCAAAATAATATCTCTTTTGTTATGATAGAATAGGGAAATCCCTATAATCATTTGGGGAAATTCTCCTGTATGCGGTAAAATCCATCGTTATCTTTGTGACGTGATAAAATGGATTAATGTAAAACCTATAAACCACACCCATATGAAAAAGATTGTTTTTTTATCGCTTTTTGCCTTGTGCCTCCCTTGGATGGTTTCGGCGCAGAGCATAGATGACGACCTTTACTACATTCCTTCTAAGGATAAGAAGGAAAAGAAGCAGGAGAAGAAAGTTACAAGCTCTGCTCCGACTGAAGAAATTGTAGTAAAGTCGAATGCACCAACTACGGTTTATACGTCGCCAGGTAATACTACTGTTGTAGTACAGGATCGTAAAGGAAATACACGTGATGTAGACGAATATAACCGTCGTTATGATTCTCGTGAGAATGACTTCGTAATGGAAGATGATACCTTATATATTAAGGAAAAAGCAGTGCCCGATCCGGATGGTGAATGGGTAAATGGCTTCGATGGTTCGGAAGATGATTATGAATATGCTATGCGTATCGTACGTTTCCGCAACCCGCGTTATGCGGTGAGCATCAGTAGCCCGTATTATTGGGATATCGTTTACGGTCTGAATTCATGGGACTGGAACGTTTATACTGACGGAATGTATGCGTATGCTTTCCCGACTTTCTCTAACCGCTTATGGTGGGATTGGCGTTATAACTCCTACGGATGGGGAGGCTATCCTTATTATGGTTGGGGTGGATACTCACCTTATTACAGTTACGGTG
>ENA-OPEM01000126-OPEM01000126.1-human-gut-metagenome-genome-assembly--contig:-NODE-126-length-19125-cov-2.434400_pt1 | contig 19125 bp, 9 predicted proteins | sample MGYA00241634_ERZ501531 | MGnify/ENA primary metagenome ERZ501531 (study PRJEB25962, sample SAMEA2042385) | human gut metagenome | biome: human gut; feature: human-associated habitat; material: faeces... | reverse complement strand
GGGACACTGTGGTGCGAGCACGAATGCCGGGTATTTCTCCCGGTTCACCGGATTCAAAAACATCCGTCCACCATGGGTCAATTGCCTCTCATTATCATTACCACGCTCCCCTGCACCATGCAGAAAGAGCACCAAAGGATACTTCTCACTCTTTTTCATGTTCTCCGGTTGCAGCAAGCGATACTGCAAGGTATCTCCCCGGGAGGAGATAAAGGTTTCTTTCTGGTAGGTTTCCTGAGCAGACAAAGGTAACAGGAAGAAAAGAACACAAATTGCACTGATTAATCGTTTCATAGCATTGTTATTTTACATGTTTCACTTCTGAACGTAAAGATACACCATTCTCATTAAATGCTTCCACACAGAAGTAATAATCCTGATCGATGGTAAGAGATTTCATAAGTAATTCATTATTTCCATATACCATCCAAGAGCTATAAAGTTTATCGGGAGCAATACCCCATAACACATTATATCCCTGTGCACCTTTGACCGGTTCCCAACTGATAGTAATATCACGACGGTCCGCATGGCGATCAAGGGTTAATTTCTTCGGCTGTTGCGGTGTTTTCCCCATGCCCAATCCAAATACCCGAAGTTCAGAAATTGCCAAGTTCGGGGTCGGTACATCTATGTTCTTATAGCGGATATAACGCGCAGATTGGGATTGTCCGAGTTCAACATAATCATTCGGGGTATCTTTATAACTTTCTTTGCGGTCAACCAATATTTCCCAATTCTGTCCATCCAGTGAACCCTCAATCACATAGCGGTGGCGAAGCCCTTCATAACGACCATACATATCACGTTGGTAATCATGATAGTTGATCTGAATAGCAGATACAGCAGCCGTTTTTTCCAGATCAATCATTACCCATTGGCGTTCATCGTTAGCCTCAGCCAACCAGAATGTCTTAGTCAGTTCATCAGTCAATGCAGAAGGTTGGAACTCTCCTTTTACAGTAGAGGCGGTAACCGGCTTGCCGTAAGAGAGCAACATCCACCCTCGGAACTGTCCTGCCTTACCCGGCACGGCAGGAGCATAACGGGGATAATCTCCAAAACGGGTATCCACATACATAACACCATCTTTATCAAATCCGGCAGGAAACATACAGAGACGACGTTCCCAGTTCACATTGATGGAAAGAGACATCGAAGCAAAATGCCAATACTGTCCGCCGGGACCAAGCACAGCGCTTCCATGCCCGGCACCATTCATATAACCACCCGGTTTATAAGATACCGGATTATGTTTCTGATAGGTATAAGGTCCCATCGGATGATCTGCTACGTATACTCCGTCTGCATAAACATTGAATTCCGTACCCGGCGCACCATATTGCATATAGTATTTACCATTATGTTTTGTCAACCAGGGTCCTTCAATGTAACCGCCCAATACTGTATCCGTATGATTCTCACCAAAACGCTCCCAACCATGTTTAGGCATATCCAGATTGAAAAGTTCTTTCGTCTCCCCTTTCTTTGTGAAACGGTGATCTTTATCCAATTCCATACCCCGGATAGGGTAAACATTGGAAGATCCCCAGAACATATAAGCTTTCCCATCGTCATCAATAAACAAATCAGGATCTTGCAGATTATGCAGAATGGCAGGCGTAGCTTCCCAATCACCGGAAGCAGGATCATCGGTATAAAGGATGCTCATAGAACCTGAAGGATCGCCTGCAACATAAAGCACAGAGTCCTTATAATTGTGTGCAGCCGGAGCATTGCATCCCTGAGGATACCAATTCTTACCGGGACGTACAAATTCCCAGTTCAATAAATCCCTGGAACGCCAATAGCCGTGCGAACGCGTTACGAACATATAATATTCTCCGCGAAATTCCACTACTGCCGGATCGGCCCCCGAACGGTAAGAAATATCCCGGTCGGAATTATAAATCATATAGGTATAATCTATATTCAAGGGATTACAATATGTATCCTGACGCATATCCTGCGCCGGAAGAGTAGTCCACGCAATCAGGCAGACTATAGTCAATAACAGATGTTTCATTCTTTCGTTCTTTATATTACTTGCACAAATTCTGAGGAACTTCATATTGTTTTTGTAAACGTGCAAGTTCTGCCATTAGTTCAGCAGTTACTTTCTCCATTCCTTGCTTTCCGTACAGATTGTGCATTTCTGTCGGATCAGTTTTCAGATCATACAGTTCCCATTTGTCTTCCACATAGAAGTGCATTAATTTGTAGCGTTCCATCTTTACACCATAATGGGCACGGACACTATGAAATCCGGGAAATTCATAATAATGATAATAGAGCGATTTACGCCAATCACGCGGTTTCTTTCCCGTCTCTACCAACTCCCGGAACGATACACCCTGCATATCCCGTGGTACTTCGATACCGCACATATCCAGAAAAGTAGGAGCAAAGTCTATGTTCTGCGTCAGTCCTGTTACCTGAGTTTCCGGCTTGATATGTCCGGGCCAGCGCATAACCATCGGCATGCCGAAAGATTCTTCGTACATGAAACGCTTATCAAACCAACCATGTTCTCCCAAGTAGAAGCCCTGATCGGTAGTATAGACTACAATCGTATTTTTATCCAGTCCGGTACGTTTCAGATAATCAAGAATCTCTCCCACACTTTCGTCTACACTCGCTACAACTCCCATATAATCTTGCAGGTAACGCTGGTATTTCCACTCCGCGACTTCTTTGAATGAACGTTTTCTGGAGTGGAATTCATTATTTCTATCACGGTATGCATCAAGAAAGCGGCAGCGTTCATCCGGTTCCATTGTTCCCAGAAAAGCATGCGGCCAAGGGTCGAACAGTAAACTGTCACTATCCATACCGGTAACCATCTTCAGATCGTGTCCTTCGTACATGTCACAATAGATATTCATCTTTTGCATCTGTGCCGCATAACGGCCCTCATAAACATCAAAATAATTATCAGGAAGTGGAAAAGTAGTATGCTCATACAGATGGTAATGTCTTTCTGCGGGTACCCAGTTTCTATGAACAGCTTTGTGATGCATCATCAGAAAGAAAGGTTTGTTCTTGTCTTTCCGTCCGTCGAGCCATTCTTCCGTGAATTTAGTAATCAAATCCGTCACATACCCCAAATGACGTGTGGTATCATTTTCAGTAATAAAATGCGGATTACAATATTCTCCCTGATCATCCAGAATCATCCAATGATCGAAACCTGTAGGCTTAGAAATAAGATGCCACTTACCAATAACAGCTGTCTCGTAACCATTTGCCTGTAATATCTTCGGAAGGGTTTGTTGCGTACCGTCAAAACCTTTCGCCCAGTTCTTCATGAAACCATTCTTATGGCTATGTTTACCGGTAAGTATGGCAGCACGACTCGGCCCGGAAATAGAATTGCAACAATAGTTATTCTGGAAAACTGCTCCTTCATGCCCGATACGGTCAATATTTGGAGTCGGTGCCACTTTCCCTATAGGATGACCATAAATACTCATAGCCTGACGGGCGTGGTCATCACTCATAATAAAAATGATATTGGGGCGTTCGTTACGGACTTCCTGCCCTTGACCTTGCACAATGGAGGAAGGCACAAAAGGTAAGGCGAAAAGCCCCAAGGATAATTTAGAAGTCATGGCACTATCGAATTGTCAGATTAGCCAGAATAGGTGCATGGTCGGATAAATAGCCATTGTCCGGCTTGTCTGCTATCACTCTGAATTTATTGGCTACCACCTGTCCATTGACAAAAATAAAGTCGATCAACTGGCGTTCTTCAACCGGGATGCGCCCAAAATCATGGAAACTCCATGCAGGACCATAAACTACGTCAGATGTGGAATAAGTATTCTGCATCCCCCCTTCCGTAAGAACAGAAATCGGGTCTGAATCAACAGTACCATTAAAATCTCCTGTAATAACTACCGGTAAATCCGAAGCTATCTCACGTATCTTTGCAAGCAACAAAACTGCACTTTCACGACGGGCAACCTTACCAATATGATCGAAATGTGTATTAAAAGCAGCCAATTCTTTACCACTGACTTTATCTTTAAGAACAGCCCACGTCACAATGCGTTCGCAAGCAGCATCCCAGCCTTTTATTCCTATAGAATCGGGTGTTTCACTCAAACCGAAATTTCCACTCTTCACAAGATCGAAACGATCGGTCTTATAAAACAGGGAACAATATTCCCCCTTTTCTTTTCCATCGGCACGCCCCACACCTAAAACCGTATATTGCGGAAGGCGGTTCTTCAGGTCATCCAACTGGTTCTTTAATACTTCCTGCATACCTACTACATCCGGAGCATAATAAGTGATCATTTGTGCCGCAGCATCTTTACGATATTTCCAGTTGTTCAAACTATCCGCTACATGGTCCAGACGAATATTGAATGACATCACATCAACCTTAGCTTCCGGCTGCTTGCTGCACGAAGCAACAAGCAGAACGAAAGCAACTAATACACTATTAAAAAACATGTTTTTCATAATTATGTAACCTTTTTAATTTAAGTATGGTGTTTTAAATCCTAACTTCTTCAATCCTTTTTGTACATCCGGATGACTCATAAACAATTTCCATATTAAACCTGTACGATAATTTTCTATCATAACAATAATAGGTCCCTGATCTATAGCCAGATAAGATGGCGCAAACCAATCAGCAGTCAGGTTAAATGCATCCTTGAAACCATATTCTCCCCAAAGCTTATCGCCAAGCTCTTCATAGAAATAGCGCATGGCTTGCAACGAATATTCCGGTGCATAAGGAATAGACGACAAGGCAGCTGTTGGGGTAATAACACCGCGGTCATTACCAGGACAATGCGCAGAGTAACCTTTATCACCATCACTGGCTGTCAGTCCCCAGCACTGTTCTCCATACCCTTTATACCCCTTCGGATTATCTATGCAATAAGCACGATTAATCAGGGTATGTGCTTTCATCTGTTCTTCATAATCAGCATAATAATCTTTCAAACCACGCGGATCAAGTCCCATATAAGAATAATGGGTAAAGAACAAAGGTCCGCCATAATCACTTCCCAATGGCAAGGTTATGTCGTAATACTTCTTACCATTTTTGAAAACGATAGAATTGGCCCACCCTTTATGATATACTGACTCTGCAATGGGATAAGTGGGTGAAGAAGCAGCAAGTATATACGTAATATGGCACTCATTATGCCCTTTTATCTGATGGTTCATCGACCAACCGTTATTGGGTGACCAATGCCAATAGAGTACATCCTCACCACCTTTAGTAAACCAATTCCATTCAGCCTGACGCCACAGGTCATTAATAAGACCACGGATACGTCTTTCCACCTGATTATCTTTGTTGAAATACTGATGTGCAGCCAGCAGCCCTTCGAACATGAAAGCAGACTCTACCAGATCAGCACCATCATCTTTCCGGCTGAAAGAAATGGTTTCTCCGCTCTGTCCATTTATCCAGTGTGCCCAAATGCCATGGTAACTGTCCGTATTCTTATCATTCAGAAAGCTGACTATTTTCAGCATACGCTCTGCCGCTTGTTCACGTGTTACAAATCCACGTTCTGCACCGACAATAATAGCCATTACCCCAAAGCCGGAACCACCAATGGTAACAATATCGTCATTACCGTTACTACGTTCGCGTGCCAAGCCCGAAACCGGATGTCCGTAATCCCAGAAATAACGGAAAGTCTGTTTCTGTACGAGGGTCATCAGTTCTTCATCAGACAAGTTCTTCTCCTTCTTACCACCGGAAGCTGCCGGTAGCAGGCTAAACGGGTAAAGCAGAAGCATCACATATATTATAAGTCTCATCATATATTCTATTTATCAGTTTAGTGCAGGGCTTTCAAAGCCTAACTTTTTCATTCCCTGCTGAATTTCCGGAATAGCCATGAATAAATTCCAAAGCATTCCTGTCCTATAATTTTCTATCATACAAATGATCGGTCCCTGGTCTATAGCTATACACTGGTTATCATACCAATTAGCTGTCAGGTTGAAAGCATCTACAAAACCATAATCTCTCCAGAGTTTATCACCCATCTTATAATAGTAAAAGTGCAATGCAGACATCGACTCTTCCGGAGTATAAGGAAATGCAGACAATGCAGCCGTAGGAGCAATCACTCCTTTATCATTTGTAGGTGAATGTGCCGAATAACCATTATCACCATCACTAGCTGTCAGCCCCCAACAAGAGGCTCCATAACCAGCATATCCCTTAGGATTCTCCTTACAATAATTATAATTGATCAGAGTATGGTTTTGATTCTGTTCCCAATAATCAGCATATTGATCTTTCAGTCCTTTCGGATTAATGCCCAAGAAGGAATATTGAGATAAGAATAACGGTCCACCCTTATCAGCTCCCAGCGGAAGCTTGTATCCATAGTAGGTATTACCATTCTTCAAACCGCCATTCCTTGCCCATCCAGCTTCATAAACCGCCTTATCGATAGGATAAGTAGGAGAAGAAGCTGCAAGCACATAAGTTATCAGGCACTCATTCCAACCTCTGATCGGAAGATTCTTCTCAAATCCATAGTTCGGGCTCCAATGCCAATACAGAACAGACTCTCCACTTTTCTGAAACCAAGTCCATTCAATAGCTTCCCACAGGCGGGTTATATCAGAACGCAATTTACTCTCAGCTTCCGAACCGTCCTTGAAGTATGCACGTGCTGCAAGTAGTCCCTGGAAAAGTAAAGAGGTTTCTACCAGATCCGCACCATCATCTTTATCACCAAATGGCTTTGTCTCACCAGTTGCACCGTTAATCCAGTGTGCATAGGCTCCATGATAACTCGTACACTCTTTATCCAGGAAAGTTACAATCTTCTGCACTCTTTCAAGAGCTTCCTGTCGGGTTACAAATCCTCTTTCAGCCGCTACCAGCATCGCCATCACTCCAAATCCTGTTCCTCCGGTAGTAACAACATCACCGGAAGTTGTTCTTTCGCATGCCATACCGGAATGTGCATGACCGAAGTTCCAGAAATACTTAAAAGTTTGTTTCTGCACCAAAGTTAATAAATCCTCGTCAGGAATGCGATCAAACTTATCCGAATCATCCATCCCTGTACGGATTTCATAGACTTTGCCATTGGTAAGAGATACTCCGGAAGTGGATTTCACCCCCGGATTGATCACCAGTTTATATGAGGAAAAACTTTTAAAGCCACCTGTTGGAGTCAATGAGAGTTTATCCTTTCCCTGTAGTTTTGAATCATACGCCACCGCCTGATCATTCAGTTTCAATATGATATTACTTTGAATCGTAGCTTCATCCACTGCATCTGTGAATGTAAGCACAATACTGGCACTAGGAGCTACATTTTCAAAGGAACTCTGATCCTGTTTCTCACCAATGGATATACTTTGCAGTTCAAATTTTCCGGGTGTTTCCGAAGCATCATCTTTACTGCAAGAAATCAGTAATAAGGACAGTATGAAATAAACAGCTCTCATATTCACTCTATTTCTAACGATCATCATTCTTTACCTGAATAAAGTTGCTTGATATCAGAAGCAGATATAGCTCTGTCATAGAAGCGGAACTGGTCTAGCTGTCCCGGAAAATTGGATGCCCAACTCTGTGCTTCTGCACCTTCTGTCAAACTGGGTTTTGTGCTAAACTGAAATGCTCCGATAGCAAATGTACCCAAATCTTTAAATTTAAGCTTTCCATAACCGGGCAGTTCTTTTGTAAATGCACTTTCACCATTCCGGTAAACTGTTACTGTCGAATTACTACCATCATAAACAAATGCCATATGAACCCATTCAGTACCAAAGACATTGTCTATCTTAGCTTCTACCCATCTCTCATCATTATCTTTCACTGATGTACAGTTATACAGATGCATCTTGAAGAAAGCCTGGGTCTCACTACTTGTATTTTCCAGATAGATATCAAAATTACCCCAGAAAGTCTTGGTATTAGGAATACTGAAGACACCATATGCGGAAGTATTTCTCGTTGTTTTCATCCAGAAAGCCACCGTACAACTTCCTAAATCGGGTATAGAATCGGTCAGATAAGAAGGAACACGGGCTAACAGATATGTATCTTTTGTGCCTTGATAAGCTTGTCCGTTGATGCCATCAGTATAAGTAATATCCCCTCCGGCACTCATGAGGAAGGTGTAATTACCCTTATCACGCATATCATTCTCAAAAGGCAAGAACAATTTCATTGGTGAGAACACTTTGGGAGCAGAACTATCCGGATAATCAAAAGCCGGATGATCCATATCCTGAAAACAAGATTGCAAAGTGAGTGCTGACACACAAAATGCCAACAATAAATTAATATATCTTTTCATGGTCATTACTATATGAATTAATAATTAGGGTTTTGAACTAACACGCCATTTGATTTGTCAATTTCGTCCTGAGGCAAAGGCAACAATGCATGCTTATCCTGGTAACCGGTCTTTCCGGCTGCATGTAGCACTTCCTTCGCTATTCCCCAACGTACAAGATCATAGAAGCGATCGAATTCCATACCCAACTCAACACGACGTTCATGACGAATAGCTTCCCGCAATTCACTCTGATTATCAGTGGTAACCTCCGGCAAGATATTAGCATTCATACCACGGGCACGGGCACGTACCATCTCAAGATATCTTCTTGCACTTGTATTATCACCCAGTTCGCAAGCAGCTTCCGCAGCCATCAGTACGACATCCGAATAACGGATCAGACGAATATTCACCCAATACCCACTCTTCGTATACTTTTCGCGCAAAGCCGGATCTGTATACACTTTCTTATTAAAGTACTTTGCTATCACATCGGCATTGGCAATCGGCTTTTCTCCATAAGGTTTGTTTGCAGGAATGGTCGAAGGATCTTCTCCTGTTCTAATAAAATACAATAAAGTCTCATCCTTTCTGGGATCACCTTCTTCGAATGCGTCAGCCAATAATTGAGTAGGCGTATGTTGGCCCCAACCTAAATTCCATTCACCGGCCCCACGACAGCCCTGTACCTGAGCATACTGGCTACCAATTTCGTTGGACCCCGGAAGAGCAGCAGTAGCAGTACATTGAAGTTCCAGAACGGACTCACCACAGTTTTCACCTTTCTCACGGAAAATATCTTCATAAGGTGTATTCAAATTATATAAACCGGAAGAAATAACGTCCTCTGCTGCCGCACGCATATTGTTCCAATCATTACGCATCATATAAGTACGGGCATGTAAGGCACGAGCCGCTCCCCAGCTAAGACGACCGACATATTGTGCTTCCCAAGTCCTCGGCAAGTAAGATTCTGCATTCGTCAGATCTTCATCAATCAAAGTATATATCTGAGCAACAGAAGATTTGGGAATATTGGCATCTGCTACACTCCCTACTTTAAAATCAATCAAGGGCACTTCGCCAAAAGCACGTACCAAATTGAAATAACAGAAAGCACGCATCAATAAAGCCTCTCCCTTATTAACTAAGTCACCGCCTGCCAATGAAGGATTCGACTTCATCTCCTCCAATACATCATTTGCTTTATGAATCAAGGTATAATTAGCATTCCAGTAACTTTTTATCATGCCGTCACTTGCAGCATATTCAAAATCATCAAACATTTTTCCTGTTGCAGATCCGTCAGACAGTGTACTACCCTTTTCCGCATCTTCCGAACGCATACCATGAATAGCCAACGCCGTATTTCCGGAAACAATATGATAACCACGAAGCAAGGCATACATGTTAAAAATCTGTGTTTCATAAGTACCACCAGTCAGGTCATCTTCAGTCAATACTCCTTGCGGTTTCTGATCTAACAGGTCACTGCATGACATCTGGGAACATCCCAGTGCCAAAGCCATCACATAATAAAATATCTTTTTCATACTGATCGTTTTTCTTTTATTAGATTTCATGTTTAGAATGATAAGTTAAAGCCTAATGTATAAACTACAGGCATCGGATAACCTCCACCATCTACACCAAACGCTGTTGCACTACCACCAACTTCAGGAGTATATCCGGTATTGCGGCTCCATGTTTTAGGATTCTGCACATTACCATAGATACGTAAAGATTGCAGTTTAATGCGGTTCAACAAACGGGGATCAAAGGTATATCCCAACTCTATGTTACGGATACGGAAGAAACTTCCGTCTTCTACATAGTAAGAAGAAGCTTCCAGGTTTACAGAACGGGATGGATCAAGAATCGGATCCCAGTTGGATGTTCCTTCACCATGCCAACGGTTCAAATGCCCTATGCGATAGTTGAATTGTGCATAGGCACTACTATCCCAGTTACGATAAACCTCATTTCCATAAACGCCCATCATATCTACACTCAAATCAAAATTCTTGTAACCCAGATTTACGCTAAAACCATAAGTAAAATCCGGAGTAGGATTACCAATCATAGTACGGTCTTTCTCTGAGATAATACCGTCACCATTTACATCGGCAAACTTCAAATCGCCCGGCTTCACAGAAGCTACCTGGTTAGGTGCTGAAGTTTCGATATCGGTTTCATTCTGATAAACACCTGCCACTTTGTATCCATAGAAGTAGCCGATAGGATATCCTTCAGATACACGAGAAACGCCATTAATTATTGAATAATCTTTGCTTATCAATGATACAACTTCATTATCAATAGTCGTTAGATTGGCTGAAACACCATAACGCCAGTTTTCACCGATTTTATCGCTCCAGGATGCTGCCAACTCAAAACCACGGTTACGAATCTCTCCTGTATTCTGCAATGCAGGAACCGTACCTGAAAGACCGGGAACACTTGTCAGCAAGTCTTTGGTTGTCTTATTGTAATAAACAGGAGAAATCTGCATGCGACCATCCAACAGATGCATATCAAAACCAACTTCCCATGAATAGTTACGCTCCCAACCCAATGTCTGTGAAATCAGTTTATCCGGTCCCTTACCTGCAATAACATTATCACCAAAGACAGCAGAACCCGAACTTGTTATATTAGGGTAGGCCGGATAGTGGGAACCTCCTGTATTCTGGCTTCCCAAAACACCCCATGAACCTTTCAGCTTCAGATAATCGATCACATTCTGTTTCTTCATGAATGCCTCTTCACTCATAACCCAACCGGCACCGAATGAATAGAAATTATCCCATGTATTTCCTGTTCTCTTAAATACGGAAGAACCGTCACGACGATAAGAAGCATTCAGCAAATAACGATTTTTATAGTTATACAATGCACGGAACAGATAAGACATTGTAAAACGTTTGTATTGGGATCCACCATTAGTAGCTGATGTAGCATCATCAATCATAGTAATCCACCACTTATCTATATCTTCGCCAATGGAAACACCATAACCTGGCAATTGACTGCGGCCACCCGATAAATCAGAATATTCATTATAATTCGTAGTAAGACCAGCAGTCAGAGTTAAACCATGATCACCAAACTGATTAATATAAGTCAATACATAATCGGACTGTGCTGCCATTGATGTAGACTTCGACTGACTGATACTTTCTTTATCCGTCAATCTTTCTTTACCACCTTCTACATCCGGGTTATACACATAAATAAGCGGAGAATAAGAACGTGACTGGCTGGAAGCATAATCCAGGGAGAAAGTAGCCTTAAAGGTTAGATTCTTCATCAAATCAAGTTCTCCGTAGATATTTCCTGCCATACGATAATTTGCAGATTTATTATGAGCACCTCTCAACACGGGCTCAATCATAGGATTCCAAACCTGAGCACGCTGAAAATCAGGAAGAGTATGTAGAAGACCGCTTTCCGTATCATAAACAGGAGCAATCGGAGCTGCTTTCAAAGCAGAGCCTACACCTTTTGCATCAGGATATAATGCACGTACACCGTTCACCTGGAAACCAAAACGTAAGAAGTCGGTCACTTTATGTTCACTATGCAAATTCACAGTAAACTTATTCAGCTTTTCACTCTTGATGGAACCTTCTTCCATTACATATCCCAAGCCCAGATAAAACTTACTTCTATCTCCCGAAGCTGTAATGCTAACCGTATTGTTAGTAAGGAAACCTGTTTGGAACATCTCATCCTGCCAGTCAGTATCTGCATTCCATACGGTATAATCGTACGGATCGCCACCCTGATTCATGCGTTGTTCATTATAAAGCATTTTGAACTGCTCTGCATTAGTCAGGCTAACGCGGTCTGTAACCTTTTTCCAACCCACCGAACCATTAATGCTGACCTGAGTCTTACCTTCTTTCGCCTTCTTAGTAGTAATGATAATAACGCCATTAGCACCACGCACACCAAAAATAGCCAAGGAAGAAGGGTCTTTCAGGATTTCCATAGATTCAATATCCGCTGTATTCAGATAGTTGATGTTATCCGTAAACAGTCCGTCCACTACATATAAAGGAGTATAACCATTGATAGAGTTTGTACCGCGAACACGAATTTCCGGATCCTGCCCGGCACGTCCTGTATTGATAACCTGCACACCAGCGACCTTACCTTGAATAGAAGCCAAAGGATTGGTAGATGGTTTTGAAGCAATCTCGGCAGCTTTCACCGTTACAATAGAACCGGTCAAATCACGCTTCTTGGCGCTACCATAACCTACTACTACAACTTCTTCAATGAGCTGACTATCCTCTTCCATCATAAGATTCACTGTAGAACGCCCATTAAGCGCCACTTCCTGTTCCTTCATACCAATATAGCTGAATATTAAAGTGGCATTCGCCGGTACGCCAGGAATCTGGTATTTTCCGTCGATATCCGTAATAGTTCCCATATTCTCCTGTCCTTTTACCAGAACAGAAGCACCTATAACAGTTTCGCCTGTCTTATCTGTAACGACACCCGAAACTGTAATCTTGTTCTGCGCCATCGAAACGACAGCAAACAGTAACATCACACATGTAATTAATAGATTTCTTTTCATTTTGTATTGATTTAAAATTACTCTGCAAACGTATAGCAATAATTGATTTAAGTCAAAAAACAGACTACCACAAGAGTACCACGCCTAAACATGGTACTACTTTATAACTACTACATACTCGCAGAACTAATTAGTTATCAGACATTTATTTTTAATAAAGTTTCTGTATTCGTTCTTTATCTATCTACTACCAAGCAGATACTTATTGAAGCGAAAATAGGGCCTTATTCACATCACGGCTATCACCACCTATCATTACTTCAAAGTCGCCCGGTTCGCACACAAAATCCAGATTGTAATTGTAGAACTTCAACATATCAGCTGTTAACTTGAAAGACACTTGTTTGGATTCACCGGCTTTCAGGAAGATTTTTTCAAAGCCTTTCAGTTCTTTCACCGGACGTGTTACACTGCCTATAAGATCGCGGATATATAGCTGCACTACTTCCGAACCGTCATACTTACCTGTATTGGTTACCGTTACAGTTGCCGTAATCTCTCCATTGATATTCATGGACGATTTATCCAATGTAATATCGCTATAAGAGAAAGTAGTATAGCTCAAGCCATATCCAAACGGATAAAGCGGTTCGTTATCTACATCCAGATAATTGCTACGGAACTTCTGGAACCAAGCTCCTTGAGGCAAAGGACGACCGGTATTCTTATGATTATAGAACAAAGGAATCTGTCCTACACTCTTCGGGAAAGTAGCAGTAAGTTTACCACTCGGATTTACATTTCCAAACAGTACATCACCAATGGCAAGAGCAGCTTCACTACCACCAAACCACACATTCAGAATAGCAGGTACATTTTCCTGCTCCCAATTCAATACTAACGGACGACCGGTAAACAACACCAATACCACCGGTTTGCCGGTTTTCAACAATTCCTGCAAAAGTGCACGTTGCGCATCCGGCATTTCGAGATCTGTACGACAACTACTTTCACCGCTCATCTCGGAAGACTCACCCAAAGCAGCAACAATCACGTCAGACTTGGCAGCTACAGCAAGCGCCTCATCCAGCAGTTCCTTATCTGTACGATTGTCGCGATGCAGGGTACGGCCAAACATAGTAGCACGTTCTTCGTATTCGGCATCACTCATCAGATTACTCCCTTTAGCCGTAAGAATTTTAGCCTTGCCTCCCACTACTTCTTTCAGACCTTCAATCAAAGAAGGATATTTGTTCATCACAGCAGCCACACTCCACGTACCCGGCATATTGCTACGGCTATCAGCCAAAGGACCTACTACAGCAATGGTACCTTTCTTTGCCAGAGGGAGTACACTATTCTCATTCTTCAAGAGAACAAAGCTTTCCGAAGCTGTCTTACGGGCTATAGCACGGTGTTCTTTCGTAAAGATTTGTTTTTTAGGACGGGTTATATCACAATATTTATAGGGATTATCAAAAAGACCCAGCTTATACTTAGCTTCCAGAATACGGCGACAAGCAGCATCAACAGCCTTTACTGAAACTTTTCCTTCTTCCAAAGATTTCTTAAGTGTGCTTGTAAAAGCATCGCTTACCATATCCATATCAACACCTGCATTCAGAGCCAAGGCTGCAACTGTTTGTGTATCCCCCATACCATGATCGGTCATTTCAGTGATACCGGTATAGTCTGTCACAACAAACCCATCAAAGTTCCACTGCTTACGAAGTACATCGGTCATCAGCCACTTATTTCCGGTAGCCGGTACACCATCCACTTCATTGAATGAAGCCATCACACTACCCACACCTTCTTCCACGGCTGCTTGATAAGGTAACATATATTCGTTGAACATACGTTGATGACTCATATCCACTGTATTATAGTCGCGTCCTGCTTCTGATGCCCCATATAAAGCAAAGTGCTTTACGCAAGCCATAATCTCATCATTACTACTCATATCCTTCCCTTGATAACCACGTACCATAGCACGCGCAATCTCCGCTCCCAAGAAAGGATCTTCACCATTCCCTTCGGAAACTCGTCCCCAACGGGGATCACGGGAAACATCCACCATCGGACTGAATGTCCAGCAAATACCATCAGCACTGGCTTCGATAGCAGCAATACGTGCAGATTCTTCAATAGCTTTCATGTTCCAGGTACAGGATAATCCCAGAGGAATAGGGAATACAGTTTCGTATCCATGAATTACATCCATACCAAATAAAAGAGGAATACCCAGACGACTTTCTTCTACTGCCTGTTTCTGAACGTCACGAATACGCTCCACGCCTTTCAAGTTAAAGAGTCCGCCCACTTCACCGGCACGGATACGCTTAGCCACATTACTACTCTTGGCTTGCCCGGTGATTATTTCACCCGTAACAGGTAAGTTCAACTGGCCGATTTTCTCTTCCAGCGTCATTCTCTTCATCAGATCATCAATAAAGCGATCCATATCGACAGGAGATTTTTGTGCTTGCACATTGGCAGATACCAGCACCAATAAAATTAAAAACGATTGTACCTTAAGGATTAATTGTCTCATGCTTTTCATTCTTTATTATTTTTGGAGAAAAATGATTTCGCTGCAAATAAAGAGAAAGCACCTTAAACTGCCACAATACAGAGCTACAACAAAAGTACCTTTAGTGCAAAACACAAAAAAAGGAGGTACTATTTTAGTACTTCCTTTCACATTATAACGTTAATAATCAACTATTTAAAATTAATCATAAAATCCGTCAGACTATCTTCCTGAGATAGATTAAATTTCTTACGCAAGCGATATCTTGCCGCATCTACGCCCCTCACCGATATATTCAGCAGCTTGGCAATTTCTTTTGTCGGCATATTCAAGCGGAGTAAAGCACAGAAACGTAAATCACCCGCCGTCAGATCCGGGTACTGTTGTTTCAGGTTTCGGAAGAAGTTCTCATGTATCCGGTCAAAATTCGCCTGGAACATATTCCAGTTTTCCTCATCCGAAACGATACTTTGATTAATCAATACTAAGAGCTTATCCAGATTCTTCCGCGTATACTGCCCTGATAACTTCTGTTGTTGTATTTCTTCTTTCAACGAATTCAAAAACTCCTGATGGGCAATATTGGTCATCACAACTCCGGACAGTTCTTTACTCTTAAAACGTAAATCAGCTTCCAGTTGCTCTTTCTCCAATTCGATAATCTTCTTTTCCTGTATTTCTATCTCAGCTTGATGGGTAATGCGTTGCTGTTCAATCACCCTGTCTTTTTTCTTCTTCACAGACTGATAAACGATGTATTGCAACAACAATAACAACAACAGCCCAATCAGAACATAACCGGTGATAGCCCAATATGATAGAAACCAAGGTCTCAAGACTTCAAAAGGTAGCGTTACCAATGCCAATACTTCATTCTCATTATAAATCTCAGCTTTAAAAACATACGACCCAAATGGCAAACGGGTATATTTCTTCTGCAGACTGCGGTCACCTTCCACCCACTGATCGGACAGTCCTTCCAATTTATACCTTACCTTGTAAGTATAGTCATTATAAACCGGATAGCATAAAGAGAAGCATACGGTATTCAAATCTGCATCAATCTTATTCTCTTTTTGCACCGACAATCTTTTTATTTTTCCCGTCCACTCCGACTCAGTCGTTATAGCCGATATCCACAAAGAGCGCCTAATAGAGGACTTGTACAAAAGAGAACTATCTGAATCAATCCGGGCAACAGCATTATTCAAACAGAGATAAGAACTGCCACTCGCCTTGTCATAAACCATCGCTGCTCTCTCCTCTATAGACAAACCATCAAACAAAGAAAACGGAATTCTATGTTCAATCCGGAAAACATTCATTTCACATTTCACCAAATATGCCATCTTGCTGTTTACAAACCAGTACAGATTGCCTTTTGCATGACTCACACTATGTATTCCTTTCAAATCCGCCAATTGCTCATTCATCGATTCATAAGGAATAATAGAATCATTCATATCTTCGTAAGTGTAAAACATTTCCCCATTTGAAAAAATAACCCGTCCGTTGATCTTAAACAAAGAGAAGTCCCCATCTTTCACATCACCCAGTTCCATATAGGTTCTGACATCTTCTACCCGTTTCAGATCCGGATTAATCCGAAAACGGAATAATCCTTTCCGTAAATGCTTCACCCAGATATTCCCCTGGGGATCCATCTCGATCTCCCGCACCATGTGGGTAAACCCGCCTAACGACCGCAGAAACCTCCAGATGCCCGAAGACTCCTCATTGTATAAATTCAGAAACGTATAGGTACCTTGCAATAAGAACGAACGTCCTTCCAGATTGACTTCTTTCATGCACATCGCTCCTCTCACATCCGAAATCAGCGATGCCTGCGAACCCGATATCTGAAAAGTTCCTTTATTATGTCCGCATAAAATCTGTTTTCCCCATTCACCAACAAACCATGCCTGCTCTTCCAGTCCCGGAACAAGTTCGGGGACTCTGTTCCTAATCCGGTAAAGTCCTTGATTGGAAGCGATATAAGCCTCATCCTCTTTCACCAGCACATCATAGACCATTCCTATTTTCCGGTAAGGAGGCTCATAATAATATACCAAGGAGTTATTTTGTATATAGGCTATACCTTCATCCAAAGCTGCCCAAACATTGTTATCGGCATCACAATACAGCCCTAATACGGTATTATTCTGTAAGCGACTGTCCGTATTCTCCTTCCAAAGTAAACGTCCTTCTTTACCTATTGCATAAATCCCATTAGAAAGCGTACCGATAATATAGCAACTGTCTTTTGTCATTACAGCCCGGTTCACAGAGTATTTTTCAAGCTCGACATCACATTCTGTATGCCACTTCTGTATCTTTCCGCTTTGATAAACAAAACCGCCACTCTTTTGTGTCAGGAATAAAACGCCATCATTATACGGAAGTCCTGCCACCACATCACTGTTGCCCAATGATTTTCGTTCAATCAGATTTTCCAGCCCATTCTTTGCAAGAACAAAAAGCCCTCCGTTTATCTGTTGAGAATAAACCGTATCACCTACCTGAAATAAATTCAAAGGAAGAGTTTTTGTACGAATCCCCTTCACAGTATGCCCATCATAAAAGAACAGAGAACCGAAAGATTGAAATACAATCTCCCCATGTGCCGACGTAATCGTCCAGATTTCATCATTATGGAACCGGAAATCTTTCGCTTCATCTTTTAAAGAGTGGTACACAAGGCTATCCAATGAATTACGTTCGAAATATCCGAACTCTTCGAAAGAGCCCACAAATATCTTGCCGTCTTTACCGATATATACAGAGCGTACTATGTTCCTGGAAGGTAATTCATGAAGTTCCCAGCTATTTCCATCAAACTCCAGCAGACCTTTGTTATTGCCAATATACATAACTCCCCTATCATCTTGAGCGATAGACCAATTCTGAATACCTGCATTATAATCTGATACGGAATAGCTCCTCACGATGGGAGAAAAAGGAATAGAGGAACCACGTGATAAGCTACTAAAAAGAGAAAATATACAAAATAGCAACAGAGATACTCTCATATATATTGATTTACAAGTAACCTGCCAGCAAAGGTAATTGTTTTCCACCAAAAAACCGGATAACTTTATGGATTATCTTTTCCGGAAAGGTAAAGATAGACCATAAAATTATCCGGTTACTTATTTTAAGAAGCTACAAACTATAACCTACACTACATAGTCAAAAATCATCAGACTGCTTTTTCGGTATGAATTAAAATTCACCAAGCTTGTTTCTTTCCCCTTCTCTTTTATGACCGTAGTTTCCGGTACGCTCAGCATTTTCTTATACTCCTCCGAGTTACCCAGCACTTTCACGGCTTCATTTAAATCATCATCATCTTTCAACTGCTGTATGATACCACCACGTTGGAAATAATAACGCTTAATGATATCCTGAGCAATCATATTCTTGATATCTTTTGCAAAGTAATCCAAGTCACGGTCCAGATTATGACTAAGTTTCTGCTCAAGAGCCTTGAATTCTTCGGAAGCATCTTTCATATAGCCTTCAAATTCTGCCATTTCTTTCAAATTCTTCAGAATCTTCTCGCTCTGCTGGTCATATTTAAAATCTGCCTTCTTCACCATTTCCTTAAACTCTGCATAATCAGCATCCGTTACTTCGAAATTCTCGGGAGAAGCAATTGTCGGGTGCTTCAGGCAATATTGAGTAGCATAATTAAAGATCAGATTATCATTTACCAGATAAAACAAAATATTAGGTAACTTTTCTTGTTCCACTGCAACGTCCGGCGTCAC
>ENA-OPEM01000113-OPEM01000113.1-human-gut-metagenome-genome-assembly--contig:-NODE-113-length-19895-cov-2.670262_pt1 | contig 19895 bp, 17 predicted proteins | sample MGYA00241634_ERZ501531 | MGnify/ENA primary metagenome ERZ501531 (study PRJEB25962, sample SAMEA2042385) | human gut metagenome | biome: human gut; feature: human-associated habitat; material: faeces... | reverse complement strand
CTCACTTTCCGATGCTTTCGGTTTCATTCCGGTTGTTTCGTTTAAGGCATTTCCGAAGTGAATAACTAATGGCTTGTCAAGTGAATAACTAACGGCTATACCTAGTGAATAACTAGCGGCTCGGGAAGTGAATAACTAATGGCTTCAGTCCCCGCTTACGGTTCACCGAGATACTGTACGATGATGCCTATTTGCCTAGGTGTAAACGTCTTGTTATAAGTCTTATAGTACGCTCCTTTCAATTCGGCGATCAGGTGGGGGTTATGCTTCATTAAGTTGCGGAGGTTTGCGATGGCAGATTCCTCGTTGACCGTATCCGGAAAATAGAGCCTCGCCAACTCCCTTTTGGAGTACGGGCGGATTCGGAAATTCGTGTTGTTCATATTAAAAAAGAGTTTTAGGTGAAAACTGTTCATTGCTTTTACATCCGGATGATATTGCGAAACTATATAGTTTGTGACAAAGCGTGGAATATCTGCAAAAAATATCTAAACACTTCAAAAACAATCAAGGGGTAATTCTCTCCATATAATATACAATGAATAAAGAAGAATATAAAAAATCACTTCACCGTCATTATCCCGAAGAACCGGACAATGTGTTGGAGTTGGCATGGCATTTCCACGGTATGGAGAAAGCGAAGAAATATATAAAATTGTTGGAGACATGTAATCATAATGCCGATTTAGCGATAAAAGCCATTCGGGCGATGTACGTGTCGTGTGACATAGATGCGGTCAAGGCCGTTAGTGAAAAATTTATTACGGTTTTACTGCCTTTCACTTGTATGGAAAAAACAGCCAAGCCCCATTCCGTGACCTTCCATGTGCGGAAAATGCTGGACGATTGTGATGTAAAGGCTGAGCGTAAAACAGAGGAAGCTCGGTTACGACAAGCCTGTCTTACCCGGCAGCGAGCCAATAGTCCTTCTCGAACTGCGGATGTAACCATACAGATCCGGTTCCAAACAGATAATGAGGATTTGATTCGTCAAATCATGCAGTTGGCTTCGGCAAGTAATGCTGTACTAGTTAAGGTTGAAGAGAGTGATTTGGAAATTGGAGGTAACTATTGCGAATCGACACAGGGTTGGGATGATGCCCAAAATATCTCCATGTCTCTTAATGATTATTATAATGTTTCCCAAGTTTTCGATCCCCCCCGGAACTTTAAATTGGTTTCAACTGGAGGGTGCGGCAAAAGATATGCTGGTAACTATCGCCAATCTACGTTCTATCTTTGGAGAAGAAGATCCGGAGGTGGAATACATATCTATATATAAAGGTATAAGAAGTTTGTCACTGAGTCATGCACAAAGATTGGCTGAGTGTGAGATGAGTGGTTGGTAGTCAAATTAGGGCTCAATCATAGTATAATCAGTACAGTGAAGTTACAAGATAAGTAGACTTGGGATTATCTGACGTTTAATTTTTAACATAACACTAGATAGGTACTATAAAAGTGCCTATACATTGGTGTATACTCTAATTTGAGCACTAAACGAAAATGATAAATGTTCTTGTAAATGCCTATGCTGTCAATCCTTATTGGGGCAGCGAACAAGGAATGGGGTGGAATTGGGTTGTCAACATCGCCAGATACTGCAATGTGTATGTGATAACTGAGGGTGAATTTCGGGATAACATAGAGGAGGCTATGATGTCACTTTCTCAAAAGGATCATCTTCATTTTTATTACAATCCACTTCCCACTAAAGTGAGAAAGATGTGTTGGAACCAAGGTGACTGGAGGTTTTACTGGTATTATCGGAACTGGCAAAAACAAACGTTGAAAATAGCGAAACAAATTATAAAAAATAACCGAATAGATATTCTTCATCAACTGAATATGATTGGATTTCGTGAACCAGGTTATTTGTGGAAGATCAAAGAAGTTCCTTTTGTTTGGGGACCCATCGGAGGGATGGAATTGATGCCAATGGAATATCTGCTAGGAGTTCCAATGAAGCAGAGGTTGTTTAATTATCTTAAAAATATAATTAACCAATATCAATACTTATATTCGTCAAGGGTTCATGCAGCCATTCAAAAAGCGGATATATTAATTTCCGCTGTAAAAAGTGTCAGTGATATCCTATCGAATCACTATCAGAAAAACAGTTTACTAATCAATGAAACTGGAATTGACTCCAATTCTACTTTTCGGAGAAAAACAAGTAAATCTGACGAGCCTTTTAAAATTATATGGATAGGAAAATTTGACTTTCGCAAACAACTTCCAATAGCGATTAAATCAATAACAGCCATGAATCAGCGGAATGTGGAACTGCATATTTGTGGTACAGGGAACGATGATGCCGTGAATGAAATGAAACGTATGGCCGAAATTTGTGGAATAGCCTCGAAATGCCACTGGCATGGGAATGTGTCTCATGATAAAATTCTGAAGATGATGGCTTCATCTGATTTGATGTTTTTTACTTCAATCATGGAAGCTACATCCACGGTGGTGCTTGAAGCCATAACGGTAGGATTGCCGATACTGTGTTTTAACACTTGCGGTTTTGGTCCTATAGTAAAAGATTTTGCAGGTATTACAGTTGAATTATCTAATCCTTATAAATCAGTTCAAGATTTTGCTCATGAACTTTCACTATTATATCAAAACCGAGCTGTCTTGAATGACATATCAACCAGAATGTTAGAAAAGAGACAAGAGCTAACATGGGAAGCAAAAGCAAAAAAGTTAGTAAGGCATTATGAGGAAATATTAAAAAAATAATTTCTTCTGACTGATTAAGTTTACTTATTGATTGTACAATAAACCTATTCATTATGTTATTATGAATACATTCTTTAATATCCACTACGAGTTTGACAAACAACGGGTTCATACTTCTATAGCACGGCAGCTGGAAAAATTAGGTTCTGACTATATCTGTGTAGTAGATGGTGTAGTGTTGGGCACAGCGAACAGGAAGTCTGACTATCTGAGAACAGTCAATGGTGGGATGTTCTCCATTTGTGACAGCAGTTACGTCCCGTTGTATATCCATTGGATTTACGGAAAGCGTTATGAGCAATATTGCGGAAGCCAAATCTTTATGGACATCATTCATAGCAGGAAGTACAGGATGATCTTCTTGGGAACATCACGAGCCATATTGAGAGGGTTGCAGAGCAATTTGTCAAAAGAAAACCCGGATGTGGCTGATATGACCTTCTTGGAACTTCCTTATATGTCGGTAGAGGAATTTGATTATGCCAACATAGCCAAAGAAATAGAAACTGACGAGGCTGATATTATTTGGATAGCTTTGGGAGCTCCTAAACAAGAATATTTTATGGATAGATTAAAGCCCCATTTGAACCGAGGGGTCATGATTGCGGTTGGGGCTGTTTTTAAATTCTATAGTGGCGTGGAAGCAAGGCGTGCTCCAAAGTGGATCATCAAATGGCACTTGGAGTTCGTGTACAGAATATTCAGAGAACCCAAGAAGCAATTGAAGCGGTGTGGAATGATTCTATTTACTCTGCCAGAATTGCTACTAAGGGAAATCGAACGAAAACGAAAAACGGGAGTATATAATAACAACTGTTTCTTCAGAGAAAACGATAATGAAACTAACGAAAAGGAATGATAATCCTTAACCCAATTGATTTTATGAAAGTATTTTACCGGAAATTAGACAAGTACCTGCTTGTATTGACATTCTTGTGCTTTTTAGCTTCTTGTTCTTCAAGTAAAAGAATAGCCTATTTTCAAGATTTGAAACCCGGAGAGAGTGAACTTTTCACTTCACTCTCTCCCCACTATATCAAAGTGCTCCCCGGCGATAAGATAACGATTCTGATAAACAGCAGGGAACCTCAGTTGGCTGAATTATTCAATTTGGCAATCACGGCTAAAGCTATTGGCACGACAAGTAATAATTCCGGTATTCTTTCATATACGGTTGATTTGGAGGGGTATATAGAATTTCCGGTATTGGGGGCAATAAATGTAAACGGAAAAACAAGGAAAGAAATCGCCTCATTGATAAAAGAGGAGTTGATTTCCCGCGAATTGTTAAAAGACCCTGTGGTAACAGTCGAGTTCGCCAATCTTTGCATCTCGGTTCTGGGTGAAGTGAAAACGCCGGGGCGCTATAGCATAGACCGGGACAAGGTCACACTGCTTGATGCTATCGGTATGGCCGGAGACTTGACCATCTATGGCAAACGGGACAAAGTATTTGTATTACGAGAGAATGGCGGCACACGGTATTCTTATAGCGTAAATTTATGTTCCGCAGAGGATCTGTTTTCATCCCCAGCTTACTATTTGCAACAGAATGACATTGTTTATGTGGAACCGGGTAATGTCCGTGCCAATCAATCCACGGTCAATGGCAATACGATTCGGAGTACATCTTTCTGGATTTCTGTGACCTCACTTATTGCCTCATTAATATCAATCTTTTTATAATTCGTATTTTATGGAAATTCCTAAAGAAGATAGAATAGACTTTATTAGAATAAAAGATTTTATTTCTCTTTGTATCTTAAATTGGAAATGGTTTGTGGTTTCCATATTGTTGATTACTAGTATGGGAGTAGTATATGTACTAAGATCCCCATCTGTTTTTAGTCGTACCATGACGATACAAATTCAAAGTGACATGCAAGGCAAATCGCTTCCCTCGAATTTCGAATCTTTTGAAGATTTAGGTATCATCCAGCCTAAATCGAATGTCTTGGACGAAATAGTTGCCCTGCAATCTCCTTCCATTATGACCGAAGTTGTGAAGCGGTTGAATCTATACATTCATTATGCCATTCCGGGAAGGTTTCATGGTAAGGAACTATATGGTCCTTTCTTACCCGTCTTGGTATCCATGCCCGATTGGCAGGGTAACGAGTCCGGAGAGTTTACTATGCACCTCCAAGGCAACAAAGTTAAGTTATCAGATTTTATCTGGAAAGGGGATGCGATTTCACTTCCTTCCGACATCAGTGCCACTCTTTCTGATACGATAGCATCTCCATTGGGACGATTGCTCATTGAGCCTACGCCCATATATACGGCCGATAACGAATATGTCCTGCATGTTACGATAGATCCCCTGTTATCTACGATAAGAAATTTCAACAACAAACTTACCGTCACGCAGTACAATGAAAAAAGCTCTATTGTGGAATTGATTTTCAAAGATACCAGCATATCTAGAATAGAAGAAATACTCAACATGTTAGTAGCTGTTTATAACGAGAATTGGATGAAAGACAAAAATCAGATAATGGTGGCCACCTCCATGTTTATCAACGAGCGTATTAATATAATAGAACGTGAGTTGGGAAGCGTGGATGAAAACATATCTTCTTATAAAAGTGAGAACTTGCTTCCGGATGTACAGGCAGCTTCTGACTTATACATATCACAGAACAGTGCTGCTGACGCACAACTCTTATCGTTGAACAACCAATTATATATGACTCGCTATGTTCGGAATTATCTGTTGGACAATGCCAACAAGGAGAAATTGTTACCTGTCAACTCCGGCATTGAGAATATGAGTATCGAAAATCAAATATCGGAATATAATGGGAAATTACTGCAACGTAATGGATTGATGGCCAATAGTAGCACAGTGAATCCGCTGGTTATGGATATGGACGAAGTTCTGGCTGAATTACGTAAAGCCATCATCGCTTCCATAGATAACCAATACCACAAACTTGAGATGCAGATAGGAAGCCTTCAAAAAGACAAAAGTCAGGTTACGGCACATCTTGCGGCAAATCCAAGCCAAGCTAAGTTCCTGCTATCTATTGAACGGCAACAGAAAGTGAAGGAATCTCTCTACCTGTTTTTACTTCAAAAGCGGGAGGAAAACGAACTGGCACAGGCATTCATCACCAACAATACACGTGTCATAACACCTCCTTATGGAAATGATATTCCTGTAGAGCCACAAAAGAGAAAAATTGTTCTGTTCGCATTTGTCCTCTCTTTATTGATACCAGCAACCATTCTTCTCATCAAGAAGAGTTTAGATACGAAAGTACGTGATAAAAAGGATGTGGTGGAACTTTCCTTACCGTTCCTCGGAGAAATTCCGCAGTGGAATTCCAAAAAGAGAAGAAAAAATTACTTTCACGGAAAGAAAACAGATTGGGACTCTCCAGCCATACTTGTTGAGAATGGAAAACGCGACATCATGAATGAGGCTTTCCGTGTATTGCGGACTAATCTGGAATTTATTGTGAATAAGGAACAAAAATCAAGAATAATTATACTGACTTCTTTCGTTCAAGGTTCTGGAAAAACATTTCTTACAATAAATACCGCAATTAGTCTGGCTGTCAAAGGAAGTAAAGTCTTGATTATTGATGGCGATTTGCGTAGGAATGCCGTATCCAAGTTTATTCACTTTCACAAAAAAGGGTTGAGTGATTATCTGGCTGGTGAATTCAATGACATCGAGAAACTTTTCATTTCGAAAATAGAACTGGATGCTGACTCAGAATACACTGATGAGAATGGGAAACGGTTTTTGTCCGATAATCTACATGTCCTTCCGGTAGGTACCATTCCGCCGAACCCGACCGAATTACTTCTCAACGCCCGTTTTGGACAACTGCTGGCGGAGGTGCGTACTCGGTACGATTATATTTTCATTGATTGTCCCCCTGTCAACATCATGGCGGATTCTCAGATCATTGGACAATATGCCGACTACACTATTTTTATAGTTCGGGCAGGTTTTCTGGATCGCGCCATGTTGCCGGAACTGGAAAAAATCTATCGTAAAAATACATATAAAAACATGTCGCTTGTTCTTAACGGGACTGACATGGGGGGTGGACACTATGGTTATAAATATGGATATCATTCTTATAATTACTATACAGATGAGAATTGATTATTGCATACCATAGCGCTTTGTAGATGAGGTTCGTTGCAATGACTGGCAATACGATCAGATAAAGGTTTTGAATATATAACAGGAAAGTAATAGATACTATGTCGACAACGGTCGCACGTGTAATTAGGAATACCGGTTATCTGTATGTTAGGATGGGCATCACTATGTTCATCTCTTTGTACACCACCCGTATCATTCTTCAGGCGTTGGGGGCTTCGGATTTTGGCGTATTTAATATCGTTGGGGGCACCATTGCGATGTTGGGATTCCTAAATATATCCATGGCAAGTGCCACACAACGCTTTATGTCCTACACCGAAGGTTCCGGAAACTATGAGAAGAAAACGGTAATATTCAATGTTAGTATCCTGTTACATTTCATTGTGGCAATTGTTGCGGGAATAGCATTGATAATCAATGGATATATTTTTTTTAACGGGATTCTGAACATACCCATGGAAAGAGCTCATGCCGCCCAAATAGTTTATGGGGGATTAGTGGCTAGTACGATGTTTACGGTCATGACTGTTCCATACGATGCGGTACTTAATTCCCGTGAGAATATGCGCTATTATGCTTTTGTAGGTATTCTGGAATCTGTCTTAAAACTGTTTGTGGCATTTGCCTGTGTATATGCATCGCATGACAGGCTGATAGTTTATGGGGTATTGATGGCATGTATTCCGTTTATCACTCTTTCTATCATGCTATTATATTGCCATAAACATTATGCTGAATGTACCTTGTCCATACAACATTATTTCGATCGGGATACGATGAAAGAAATGGCAAGTTTTTTCGGATGGAATCTGTTGAATACAATGATTGTAATCATTAGTATACAGGGACAAAGCGTTCTTTTGAACCACTTTTTTGGAACGCTTCTGAATGCGGCACAGGGTATCACGACTCAACTGAACGGGCAGCTACAAGCTTTATCATCGGGTATGACTAAAGCTTTGAATCCGGTAATTGGAAAGAGTGCAGGTGCCCATGATGGGAATCTGTTTTTGAAATCTGTAATTTATGGATCCAAATTCTCATCTGCACTATTTTCGATAATTGCGATTCCTGTATTTCTGGAGGCACCCTACATCTTAAAAATATGGCTAAAAGAAGTTCCAGAGTGGACTGTGGTGTTTATCCGTTTTCAGTTGTTGAAGACCTTTGTCGACATTTTGTGTGTAACCGTTCCAAGGGCAATAGAAGCCACTGGTCGTATCAGGCGTTTTAAGATATTAAGCAGTTTTACCAATATCATTCAGCTACCTCTTATATATATAGTTTTCCATATGGGTTTTCAACCTTATTTCATGTATATAATCGCATTGCTTTTTGGTGCGATAATGACTTATTCCATAGCTTTGTATTGCGCAAGAACTGATTGTAACATACCGGCTCGCTATTTTATCCTTAAAGCGATACTACCTGTATCCGCATCCGTCCTGCTCACATTGGTCATTGCATATCCGTGTATGATGGCGATTGCTGTAAATTCCATATCTTCCTTGGTCTTCTCGGTGACATTGACCATGTTAATATTTGCAGTCTCATTCTATTGCATCTGCTGCCAAAAGGAAGAAAGGAGAATCTTGTATAGCCTATTTATTTTGATAAAGACAAATAAAAAGGAATCATGAACTATTGGGAGGTATCATTGATGGACTGTCAGATAAAAATAACCGACAATAAAGCAGTTTGGAAAATTCAGGCAGCATTGGCTCTGATTTTTTTGCTTAACCCTTTTTTGGGGGTACTGTCAACATTGTTTTTTGTTTTTGTTTCAAAAGAAAAATCAATGGCATTCTACTTGGTCATTATTCTTACCTTGTTCATGTGGTGTTTGCAGTCTACACGGTCATTCCATTTAGGAGAGCCGAGTGACTGGGCGGGGAACTATTATTATAATTTTCATAATGCGGCAATAACCGACACACTCACTTATCTTTTTTTCACGACAAAGGAATATGTCTGGCAGGCATTTAATCTGATAGGCTATTATCTGTTTGACGGAGATTTCCTTTCTTATGCGAATTTCATTGTTGCTTTGACCTATATGTTCACATTTGCTGCCATTTATAAATTTTGGAACTATATTCAAGCTGACCCCCGTTTCCTTGTTGCTTCTTTGTGCCTATTTGCTTTTGTGACAGAAGTGAATGGCATCTGCAATAATTTGCTGCGCCAGCAGTTCGCCATGTCAATGATGCTGTATGCCATTATTGAAAGATGCACCAACGGACGTATTCTTTATCCTTTGCTGGTTATCTCTTTTTTCACGCATACTATGACAGGTTTTTTTATTCCATTCTTGTTTATTCGTTTAGGAAAGAAAGCTTCTTTTCGCTTTTACATCTACATCGTCTTGGGATTTGGATTACTTTACATCCTGTTTACCAACCTGTCCATATTTTCCTCCAGTAGCTTTTATGCATTCCAGCGGTTAGCTACCGCTTCAAATGCATATGCATTGAAAGATATTATACAGCCTTCGGCGGTATATCCGTTCTTGGCGGTTACGGTTATTCTTTATGTCAAAGCGTTTTTCTTTGATAGCGAACGGCGAAAGTGCGAACTTTATATTAACAACTTGTTCTTGATTTTGATTTCCATGTGCCTGCTCATGACCTCGATGCCGCTCATGCAGACCCGTTATTTCATCATCCGTTTCTTTTTCATGCCGTTAGTGGTTCCCTATTTCTTTACGGCAAAGGGGAGTTTATGTGACTATTATTTGATAACTGTTCCGCTGTGCTTTGCTTTCCGCTTTTTCAGCACACCATCTATTTGGTTGGCTTCTTCTAACGACATCGTGTATAGAAGTATTTTCGATTACCTGTGACAGATAAATAAACTCATGTACTTATATTGCATTTGTTATATTGCATTGGTGATTCTTGCGGGATTAACTGTTTTCAGACATCGGTGGAATGGAACACAGATATTGTTCAGTCCGTTCAATGTAGACCGAACCCTTTCCCTGCGGGGCATATTGGTTTTGTTAATCGTTTTGCATCATTTGTCCGGTGTCACTTCTTTTCCGGGCTTATCGCCGTCTTTTCGTATGCTTGTCAGTCAGTTTACCTTTTTCGGAGGAGGGGCCGTATCCATGTTCTTTTTCATAAGCGGATATGGTTTGATGGCTTCTTTACATAAGAAAGGGAAAATTTACTTGGACTCATTCTATAAAAAAAGGTTTTTGAAACTGTTACCGCCTTTACTCATTGCGACCTGTATTTTTATCTGTATAAGGATGTGTTTTGAACATCTGTCTGCATGGAATATTTGCTACGAAATGACTTTAGGCAACCCTCCTTTGCCCAATTCATGGTATATGTATGCACTTTTCATTTTATACATCTTTTTTCATGCCGTTTTTTCCATATGCGGAGTGCAAGGTAGAAAAGCGTTGAATTGGATGTGGATTGGCTCTTTTGCCTATATCGCTTGCATTTTATTGTTGGGCTGGGGTTATTGGTGGTATACGTCCGTCTTGTCCTTTAATATTGGTATAGAATATGCCTGTATGAGCCAGGGTGTTCAATCGTTTGTGCGGAAAAAACTGATCTCATTTTTTGTTGGATCAATATTGTTTTTGTTGGTTTTTATATTCATTTATCTCAGATTTGTCTCTGATGGAATGAAAATCGCTTCTCTCATCGCATTAAACGTCACATTGCCCATAGTGATGGTATGGGTGATTCAGGTATTAGGAATTGTAAACTTGACTAGTCTTAAATTTTTAGGAGGAATTTCCTATGAATTATATCTTGTACATGGTATTTTTATTTATTTATCGAAAAACTATTATTCTTATGGAGGTACATTGATAATAGTATGTTATACACTATCCATAGTAACGGCATTCATGCTAAATCGCGGATCGAAGTATATTAATAACAAAATTATAAAAGTAATATGATTTCTATTGTCATTCCTTTGTACAACAAAGCGCATACGATTGTGCATACTTTGAATGCGGTTTTCAAACAGGAGTATCAGGATTTTGAAGTCATTATAGTCGATGACGGATCGACTGACAATGGAGTGGGGATAATCCAGCAACATTTTCACGACAACCGGATACGGATATTTCATCAAGAAAATCAAGGCGTAAGTGTCGCTCGGAATAGGGGGGTAGAAGAAGCTCGCTGTGAATATGTAGCCTTGCTTGATGGCGATGACGAATGGCATCCCGATTATCTGAAAATCATGACCAAACATATTCAAAACAACCCCCGATGCGGATTGTTTCTATGTGCATTTATCGCTCAAGGTGCTTCTCGCTCTATTTATTGTATACCAAAAGGATTTGAGAATTATCAAGGAGAAATTAATCTGTTTCATAATGTTTCTCTGTTTGGGCAGACAAGCGGAACTGTCTTAAAGAAAAGCGTATTTAATCGGACGCATAGGTATATTCCACACATGATTTATCACGAAGATTATCTTCTTATACAAGCTGTTGCTTTGATAGCGCCAGTTTTTTATTGTGGTATTCCTTTAAATAAGTATAGGGGGGATGTGCCAGGTCAAACGACTCAAAACCCCAATACGCCTCAAGCTGAAGAATCCAAATTGATGTATTACAATATCGGTATGGAAGATAGCTTGCGGGTAAGTGAAAAAGGGAATGAATCTTTGAATATTTATCTTAGGTATTTTTTGTTTCATGACTTTAAAAGGAGACTTTCTCTTAAAGATAACGAAGCGTTGCTCCGTTTTATACAACGTCTTTCCTTTGATGTCAAAAAGTTGTTTTATCCTTTTGAGCTCAGCTTGATAGCGCATTATCCAAGAGTCGCTATTCTTTACATAAACCTGACGAAAGTTCGCTGGAGGTTAAGAAGGTATCCTACATGGGGTGATAAATGTGATTTGAATAAAATTAATCCACAATATTTAAATTGGTAAACAAATGACGTACATAGAAACAGTGCTATGGAGGAGCTTGCGTAAAATTTATGGCAAGATGACTGGATTTCAGAAATCAGCCGTCATAGTTGAAGAAACCGATCCTCTGAAAGCTTCGGATGCAATCTATACTTTACTTGATTCCAAGAGGCCTTGCATGATTGCACGCTTCGGAGCTACGGAAATGGCTTGCATTCTCAATTACTTAAGCATTCGCCAAGGAAAACCTCTTCTAAAAAAATATCTGAGAGGTGATGTCTCTGATTGGTGGTGGAACAAGAACGTCATGAACCAAATGCAAAATTGGAGTGGATTCTTCCCTCCTGACATTGAGCATCTTTCCCGGTTTTGCGAAATGATGCTTCAAGACGCTTCTTTGCTGGATATATGTGGGTCTTTTGAGACCGTACAGAGAGGATTACATATTCTCCGACCTTATATGTGCAATCCATTATTTATACCCTTATCTTTCTTTGATCCATTCGTAACATCTCGACCTTGGTCAAGAGTATTGAAAGGGAAGAAGGTTGTTGTGATTCATCCGTTTGCCGAACTGATCGAAGCGCAATACGCCCATCGTTCTGATTTGTTTGACAATAAAGATGTTTTGCCGGACTTTGAGCTAAGGACAGTAAAGGCTGTACAAAGTCTGGGTGGCGACAACCAAGGTTTCAAAGATTGGTTTGACGCACTGGAATGGATGAAGCGGGAAATAGGAAAAGCGGATTTTGATATCTGTCTGATAGGATGCGGAGCTTATGGATTTCCTTTGGCTGCACATGTGAAAAAAATAGGCAAACAAGCCGTTCATTTTGGCGGTGGCTTGCAATTGATGTTTGGTATCAAGGGTATTCGTTGGAAAAATCCACAAATTGCACTTGATGTGGGGCTTCCAGAAGATTGCTATTTGAAATATTTTTCTAATCCTGCATGGGTTAGTCCAGACGCATATCGTACGGTACATAGCGATAAAGTAGAAAACAATTGTTATTGGTGATTTATGTATGCTTTACTTCGATTAATCATGAAGACATACAGAAAATATCATTTTCATGTATGGAAGACATTGGTTGTAAACTTTAAGTTGCTTCCTTTCAAGCAAGCTATTCATTTGCCGATTGTCATTTATGGGAAAACGCAATTAATCATAAGTAATTCTTCGGTAAAGCTTCTCTGTTCTCCTCGTTTTGGAATAGTCAAGTTTGCCAAGAATCATGAATATTTTTATCCAACCCCAGCTCCCTCATTATTGTTTATGATAAATGGTACGATGGTACTAGAAGGTGACGTTCAATTCTCTTCAGGCTGTACTTTGCGCATCAATGATGGAATATTGCAACTGGGAGAAAATGTCTGTTTTTCAGGTGGATGTAAAATCTTATGTAACAATCGGATATTTATTCGAGCGTATAGCCAGTTCGCTTTCGATTGTGTTTGTTGTGATACGAACTTTCATTATATACTTCAGAAAGACGGCTTGGTAAAGGATTGTGTGGGAATTATCGAAGTGGGGAATAGGAACTGGATTGGAAATTCTACTACCCTTATGCGGGGTACTCAACTTCCCGACAATACCATTGTGGCAAGTAGGAGTTTTGTGAATAAGAGTTTTTTAGGTTACCATGATGATGGAATACTTATAGCAGGTAGTCCTGGTAAAGTGGTTCGATTAGGGGATCAGCGTGTTTTTTCCGCACAGAAAGAGATGGAAATCAGAGCTTTCTTCAAAAAAAGTAAGATGACTGAAATGTGGTTAGCTGAATCAGATTTTTTCTTTTATGAATGATGAAATGAAGCTGTAGTATATTTATTGAATAATTGTTGATCCACAAAGTAACTAAAAAGTTGTAATTCTATAAGCGATGAAAATATTGCATGTTTTATACGAATTGAAATTTTCTGGGGCTGAGATCATGTATGTTGATGCAGCCGATGAATTTAGAAGCCTTGGGTGTGAATTGTATGTTATAAATTCGGCAGAAAGGTTGGGTAAATATGCCGACATGTTTAAAGATGCAGGTTACAAAGTATATCATCTACCTTGTCCGAGTGGATTGATTACCAGATGGAGTTATTGCCAACAAATAGTCCGGTTGGTGAAAAAAGAAGGAATAGATGTCATTCATACCCATGCATCGAATATGAAATGGGATATGGCTTTGGTTGCATGTCTGGCGGGAATACGTTCTGTCTACACTTTTCATAGTTGCTTTAAGTCCAGACCTATTTCATACCTTTACCATATATGGTTAAGATGGAGTGCAAAGAATTTGTTGAGTTGTAAATTCCAAACGATATCAGATAGTGTGTACGATAATGAACGTTTATATTATCATAATGACACGATAAAAATCTATAATTGGTTTGGGAATAAACGATTCTTTCCGGCTGATAAGGCAGAGAAGCAAGCTGTTAGAAAAGAACTTGGCATCTCAAAAGATAGTTTTGTTATAATTTCCGTAGGAGGTTGTAGTGTTAATAAACGGCATCATGACATTATCAAAGCACTTCCCGATTTGCTAAAAGAAAAAAATAATCTAATGTATCTTCACCTTGGACAAGGAGATACTACCGAAGAAGAAAAAACTTTGGCAAGAAAACTTGGAGTTGAGAACAAAATTCGTTTTATGGGAAATCAAAAAGAGGTGAGAAAATTCCTTATTGTTTCTGATGTATATCTTATGACTTCACACTATGAAGGCATCTCCTTAACTACTATAGAAGCCTTGGCTTGCAAAATTCCGGCAATATTATATGATGTTCCCGGATTGCGGGATTTCAATAAAGAACAGTTGTGCTCTTTATTGATACCAGAGCAATCGACTGAGATCGTAAAAGCAATCAAAAAGCTAAGGACAAACAGCGGTGAAAAGGAAATGATAATCAAGAACGGATATGAAATGGTTATGAGAAAGTTTTTTCTGCCAACAAACGTAAGGCAAATATTCAAGTTATATCAAGGATCTTAAAATGGAACAGATAGAGGCAAACATTGCCGTATTACTGACAGTTCATGACAGGAAGAATAAAACATTGAGATGTTTGGAAAATCTTTATAAACAAGTATTGCCAAATTATTTGCGCCTCGATATTTATCTAACCGATGACGGTTGTACGGACGGAACACCGGAAGCGATTAAAAGGCAATTCCCGAAAGTTCATATTATCAAAGGTGATGGTAACTTATTTTGGAACAGAGGAATGTATAGGGCATGGGAAGAAGCTGCCAAACAAGATTATAATTTTTATCTATGGTTGAATGATGATAGCTATTTATTTGACGGTGCGTTGTTTACTTTGTTAGATAATTCTGCAAAATGCAATCATCAGGCCGTAATAGTAGCACCAATGAGGTTAAGGGAAAAAGGCGTTACTACGTATAGCGGATATGATGGTTCGCAAAAAATAACTCCTAATGGAAAGTTGCAGGAATGTGAAAAGTTTAATGGAAATTGCGTTTTGATACCACAATGTGTTTTTAAAAAGGTTGGCAATCTTGATTGGACTTATCGTCATGCCATTGGAGATATTGATTATGGATATAGGGTACGGAAAGCCGGCTTTAAGAATTATGTTGCTACTGGATATCTAGGCATTTGCGAGAGCAATCCAAAGTTGCCTGCATGGGCAAGAAAAGAGATCCCGTTCATTAGGCGGATAAAAAATCTTTATTCCCCCTTAGGGTATGCAGAACCGATACCTTTTTTCCTTTTTGAAAAAAGGCACATCGGATTTGTGACAGCCGTCAAGCATTTTATTACAATTCATATAAGAGTTTTATTTCCGCAATTATGGAAACAATAAATAAATCCATGTTTGTTTTTCAAACAGATTCGGATATTGTACGTAATGTGTATGATACCCAACACAACTATCTGATTGAGTATAATGAACAATGTAAGGATAAAACGTATTGTGCTGTCTATTTTTGCAGCAATGATCTATATTATCCAAACGTTGAAGATATTTTCAGGAAAAGGATTGTAGAGAAAAACTTCTTTGAATGGTATAATTTAAGGATAGAAAAAGCGTATAAACATATTTTTGTTCGTGATGTATTCAAGCAGTGGTATTTGTCCGGTATCAACCAAAGCATTGATTCTCCGGAAAGACTAATCGAATTTCTGAAAAATGAAACCGATGGATACCGTACTATCATGTCTGGCAGTTCAGCAGGTGGTTATGCGGCCATTTTGTATGGTTCCATCCTCAAAGTCGAAAGGGTATTTGCTTTCAATCCTCAAGTAGAATTGACATCCCTATTAACAAAGAGTAATGAAAAGACAAATCCGCTAATCTTTAGATTAAAGGATGGTCCTTATAGGAAGTATTTTGATATTGTCCCATTTATTATGCCTATGATGAATATTTATTATTTCTTTTCCAATCAATCCAGATGGGACATCGAGCAGCGGTCATATTTGGGAGACACAAAGGGAATCCATTTACTGCCATTTAGATCAACACATCATGGTATCCCTTTCTTGAAAGTGGCTCTTCCTGTCATATTAAATATGGAAGATATACAATTAAAGAAGTTTGAGAACAAAATTCAGCATCCGCTTATATTCACGATGAGACTTGTGGGATTGAGAAAAACAATCATAGGATTCTTTTCACAGGTATATGCGACATGCAGGAAAAGACGTTAAAAGATAGTTATGAATATAGCAATTGTTGGTACAGGTTATGTCGGATTGGTTTCTGGCACCTGCTTTGCGGAAATGGGTGTTCATGTCACTTGCGTGGACGTGAATCGAGAAAAAATAGAAAACTTACAGAACGGTCGGATTCCTATTTACGAACCCGGATTGGATGAAATGGTGATGCGCAATTTTCGTGAAGGAAGGTTGAGCTTTACGACCCATCTAACGTCTGTCTTGAATGATGTGGACATTGTGTTCTGTGCCGTGGGGACACCTCCCGATGAAGACGGAAGTGCCGATTTACGATATGTATTGGCAGTGGCAAAACAATTTGGTGAGAATATTCAGAAATATACCCTGCTTGTCACCAAATCAACAGTTCCTATAGGGACTGCCCAAAAAGTGAAGGCTGTTATTCAGGCAGAGCTTGATAAACGATGTGTGAATGTTCCCTTTGATGTAGCTTCCAATCCTGAATTTCTAAAAGAAGGAGCAGCCATCAAAGATTTCATGTCGCCAGACAGGGTTGTGGTAGGAGTGGAATCGAAAAGAGCCAAGGAGTTGATGAGTAAACTTTACCGTCCTTTCCTGCTGATCAATTTCCGGGTAATATTTACCGATATACCCAGTGCGGAAATGATAAAATACGCAGCAAACTCTATGCTGGCTACCCGTATCAGCTTCATGAACGATATTGCCAATTTATGCGAATTGGTGGGAGCTGATGTGAATATGGTGCGAAAGGGAATAGGTTCGGACAGCCGTATCGGAAGCAAGTTCCTTTACCCGGGTTGCGGTTATGGCGGTTCGTGTTTCCCGAAGGATGTTAAAGCTTTGATAAAGACCGCAGAGAAGCATGGATATGAAATGAAGGTGCTAAATGCGGTGGAGTCTGTGAATGAAAAGCAAAAGAGTGTACTTTTCAATAAATTGTTCAAGCATTATAAAGGGGCTTTGCAAGGGAAAAAGATTGCTGTTTGGGGACTTGCCTTCAAACCGGAAACAGACGATATGCGTGAGGCGACTTCATTGGTCACTATTGATCGGTTGCTGAGGGAAGGATGCAAAGTACGGGTGTATGATCCTGTGGCAATGGAGGAATGCCGTCGTCGTATGGGCGGGGGTGTGGAATATGCCGCAGACATGTATGATACTGTCTTGGAAGTGGATGCTTTATTGATACAGACTGAGTGGAAACAGTTCCGGCTACCCAATTGGAGCCTATTACTGAAATTGATGAACAATCCGGTCATCATTGATGGGCGGAACATTTATGACGCAGAAGAACTTCAACATTTGGGCTTTGATTATTACTGTATAGGAAGATGAATAAGTTGAAAGCATTAGTCTTTTACCAGTACCTATCTCCATGGAGGATTGATGTGTTTAATGAGATGGGTAAATATTATGACATGACCATCGCATTTACGGATGCTGACAGTGAGGGATTCACCTATAACAGGAAAGAATTGCTGGAAAAACTGGAGAATATTAAGGTCCTTTTCTTGACTAAAGGATTCAGGATTGGAAATAGGCCTGTACGTCTGGGAATTTTCAATTTAATCAAAAAAATAGATCCCGATGTCATTTTCTCCCATGAGTATTCCTATACAAGTATTTTGGTAGCCTTGTATAAGCAAATGGGGCTATTTCACTACAACTATTATCTGACAACATCTGACAACTTGAAAATGGCCGAAATATCTTCCGGATTGAAGGCTAAATCCAGGAGCTATGTATTGACCCACAGCAATGGGATTATAGTCTATGGTGATGCTGTGAAGCAATGGTATCAAAGAAGATTCCCCCGATTGCGGATAGAGGTATGTCCTAATATACAGAATCCTCAAACATTGTTGGCTTATCGCTCACAGTTTCAACCTATCCTTCAAAAATACATTCAACAATATGGTTTGGCAGGGACTTCTGTTATTCTTTACACAGGTAGGTTAGTAAAAGCAAAAGGGTTGGATTTGCTGTTAAATGCGTTTGCAAAAGCACAAATCGTAAATTATAGATTGGTCATTGTAGGTGAGGGGGAACTATCAGAAAGCTTGCAACAACAAGCAAAGCGACTTGGGCTGAAAGACAAAGTGGTTTTTGCCGGATTTCATACCGATGTCGGTTTGTATGCATGGTATGAAATAGCCAATTTTTTTATTCTGCCGAGTAGGTATGAACCCTTTGGCGCTGTTATTAATGAGTCTTTGGTTTACGGATGTCCCGTGGTGGCAAGCAAGTATATCGGTGCCACGGATTTTGTGACCAAAGGCAATGGAATGTTATTTGATCCCATGAATGAAACAGAATTCATTTACATAATAAGGCAAGCCTGTCGGAAATATTCCAATAAGCCTTTATCTAGGGCAAACTTGATGCCATGCTCTTTTGACAATTATGTATCTGCTTTTTATAATATTAATCGAAACAAGTGAAAATAGATTATCATAACATGCCGAAAGGGGCAGGTATGACAACGTTTGCCATACGCTACATAATGAACATTGTTCGAACATGGTATTTATTTCATTTGAAATATCCATGGGTGAAATACAATGGTTTCGTGAGAGTTATGGCTCACACTACTTTTGCCAGAGGCATGAAAATAAGTATTGGTCATAACGTCCAGTTTGGAGAATATTGCAATATCGCTTCTGATGTCGTATTTAAAAATAATATCTTGATAGCCGGACGTGTTTGTTTTGTCGGAAGAAATGATCATCAGTTTGATACTGTGGGTGAACTTATCTGGAATAGTTCAAGAGGGTACAATGGCATAACGATTGTTGAAGATGATGTATGGATAGGGCATAGTGCTACAATCGTGGGCGGTATCACTATCGGCAAAGGGGTGGTAATAGCGGCTGGAGCTGTAGTGACACAAGACATTCCGGACTGTGAAATTTGGGGAGGTGTCCCTGCAAAGAAAATAAAGGATCGGTTCTCGACAATTAGTGAGAAAGAACATCATCTACGATATATTAAAAGGATACAAGACAATAAAAGAAAGAATTAATATTACAATGATAATAAGCGGACTGCTTCACATAAACTTTCAGTATAATGGACTATCAAGATCTATGAATATGAAAAGATAAACATGAAAATAAAATGAGAAAAGTAGCATTAATTACTGGTATTACCGGCCAAGACGGTTCCTTCTTGGCCGAATTCCTTTTGGAGAAAGGATATGATGTACATGGCACCATTCGCCGCTCATCTGTTGATTTCAGGGAACGGATCGCGCATTTGGAAGGCCATCCCGCTTTCCATCTTCACTATGCGGATCTAGGGGATTCCACGAGTCTCTCGCAGGTGGTGAAGAGGGTAAAGCCTACGGAGATTTATAACCTCGCTGCGCAGAGCCATGTGCAAGTCTCTTTTGATTCACCGGAGTTCACGGCTGATGTGGATGCTACCGGGGTATTACGTATTCTAGAGGCGGTAAAGCAAAATGATTTTTCTGG
>ENA-OPEM01000101-OPEM01000101.1-human-gut-metagenome-genome-assembly--contig:-NODE-101-length-20595-cov-2.641626_pt1 | contig 20595 bp, 10 predicted proteins | sample MGYA00241634_ERZ501531 | MGnify/ENA primary metagenome ERZ501531 (study PRJEB25962, sample SAMEA2042385) | human gut metagenome | biome: human gut; feature: human-associated habitat; material: faeces... | reverse complement strand
ATAGGCAAAGTTACAAATTCTCTATTATATAAACTAATTATGCTCATTTACTTATCATAATAACACAGGGTATATTTTTAGAGGAACAGATAATGTTACTATACAAAATATGTCTCAAGCAGGTTCTTGGAAAGATATCAATGCTACAGGAGAATCGGGGCTTATAGATAAGAATGTTTTTAGTGTCTGGATAAATCACGGACTTAATCCGGAGAATGCCAGTTATCAATATATTGTTGTACCGGATAAGTCTATAAATGCATTTCGGGATTTAGCTGAGCAAATAGATCTTTATATTGCACAAAATGATGGTTCGGTTCAGGCTATACGTGAAGGCAATAAGTATGGATTTGTTTTTTATAAAAGCGCCAGTACAAAGATGGACGATGGTTTAGTGATATCATCTGATAAGCCTTCTATTGTCTTTATTGAAAAAAAAGGTAACACTTATACTATTGCTGTGTCAGATCCTACATATACACAAGCAAATGTAACGTTAACTCTAAATAAAAAGATGATGGAGAAGAGCGGGGTTACTATAACAGAACAAGGTAGCAATATTATTTTTACTTTGCCTGTGGGCGATTACGTAGGAAGTAGTGTTGTAGATGTTTTTACCGAAAAATGATAAAATTATAGATATATGAAGAAGTTGCACTTCATTATAGTTGTACTACTTTTTATCCGAACACCTGTTGTATTGGGGCTGGATATAAAAGGTGAAAAAGAAGTACCTGTTACTGTTACTGTACTTTCCGATTATCGGTTACATACCATCATACCTTCTGACTTTTTGGGATTTAGCTATGAAATGTCTCAGTTGACCGATAACTCCCGTTATCTGCATCCTGATAATCTTGTATTGATTCAAATGATGAAGAATTTAGAAAATGGCGTTTTACGATTAGGAGGAAATAGCAGTGATAAGATTTCATGGACAGGTATGCCACGCATTGATTATATGAGGAAGGATTCTTTAACTACTACAGATGTAGATACTTTTTCAAAATTTGTAGATTTAACTGGATGGAAGGTTATCTGGGGACTGAATCTGGGAGAGAATAATCCTGAGAAAAACTCGGATGAAGCTGTATATGTAGCAAAACGATTAAAGAATGCTCTTTATGCTCTTCAGATAGGTAATGAACCTGATTTATATTACAAACATCTGCGTCCTGTAAATTATGCAATAAGCGATTATGAAAAAGAATGGTTTCTACATTATACGAAGATAAAAGAGAGGTTACCTGACATTACTATAGCAGGGCCAGCAGTTGCTGGGGATATCCGTTGGTTTGAGTCTTTCTTGAACAGTTACTCTTCCAGAATAAGTTTGATGACCGGACATCATTACAATTCACCAGGTAAGAATGCTACAGTAAATTGGAAAACTATATTGGAACCGGATAATCATTTATCAGGTTATTTGCAAGTATTGAACTTTTTATGTCAAAAACACGGAATTACTTATCGTATGGCAGAATGTAATACAGTCTCTCAAGGTGGAAAAATAGGAGTGAGCAATGTTTTTGCTTCTGCTTTATGGGCGTTAGACTATATGTGGAGTGTGGCTTTGAATAATGGGGTGGGAGTAAATTTTCATGGTGGTAGTGTTAGTAAGTATGCACCTATTGTAGTGGATGAGAAAGGAATTCCTACTCCTCGTCCTATCTATTATGCAATGCTTGCTTTTAAATATGGAAGTGAAGGTGGTAATATTGTTCCTTCTGTGATTTCACCTTCTGTTCCTAACAGCAGCGTATATGCTTGTGTCAATGGCAAAACATTGAAAGTTACACTTTTAAATAAAAGTGAAGATGATATTTCCTTCACAGTTCGGCTGAATGACACCCCTGCTTCGGTTCAGTTGCTTAGACTTACAGCACCGTCTCCGATTTCTTCATCTGGAATACGTTTTGCCGATGCCGAAGTAGAAGCTGATGGAAGTTTTCAACTAAATATGAGAGAGAAATATCAACCACAAAATGAATATGTTAAAGTCTCCGTTCCGGCAATGAGCGCAGCGGTGATGATTATAGATAAAGAATGATTATGAAAAGGTTACTACTTATATGTCTGGTGCTATGCTTTTGGGGAGAATACGGCTATGCTGTAGAGAAACAGAAAGATATAGAGATTTTATATAATAGATTGTTGGAAGAATATTTGTCGGATTCGGTAGACGTTTCTCAAGCAGAAAAGGATTTGGCTGTTATGCAAACTGATGGTAGCTGGAAAGATATTGATTATAAGACAGTGACTTTCTATTTCGATGCAGAGCGTCATCTCAAGAGATTAAAGAACATGGCATTGGCTTATAGTAAACCCGGAAATAAATTATTTCATGAGCAGGAATTGCGAAAGAAAATAATTCTTGGGTTAGATTATTTCCGGATAGCTAATCCAGATTCTGGAAATTGGTGGTACCGGGACATCGGTGCTCCTTCCCAATATATGATTCCTCTTCTTTTGCTGAAGAAAGAGTTGAAAAGAGAAGATGTGACGAGACTTTCTTCTTATCTGGTTGATAAGACAGATAATATGGCCCATAAAGGAAAGAATAGAACATGGGTATCTGCAGTCTTGATACATAAAGGCTGTATAGAAGATGATTATGAGTTAATTGCCAAAGGATTTTCTTCCATTGCTTCTACCATATATGTAGAAGAGAAAGATGATGAAGGAATGAAAAGAGATAATAGTATTCATCAGCACCGTCCTCAGCTTTATTCGGGTGGATATGGAATGTCACTACTGTCCGACTTGGCAGAGTATATTACTTTAGCTAATAAAACATCTTTTATGAAGTTCTTCACTTCGGATAAGATTAAGTTGGTATCAGATGTTTTTCTGAAAGGGACACAGATGTTCGGATATAGAATGGCATATGATTTTGGAACGATTGGGCGGGGGATATGTCGCCCGAATTGCTTGAGCAATATGTCCACGCATACATTAGATTTAATGAAAGAAGTTGATCCCGTTCATGCGGAAAATTATGAGGCATGGAAGCGGCATATTGGTGGCGAAGCCTTTCCGGTACCAGGAAATACACATTTTTGGAAATCAAACATTATGACCCATCATGGTTCTGATTATTATATGTCTGCCAAAGTCATATCCGTACGAACAAATGGTACGGAAATGCTGAACGGGCAGAATTTGAAAGGCTATTATCTACCATTAGGAGCAACTAACATAATGACTACCGGTCATGAATATGATGATGCCTTTGTTGTTTGGGATTGGACACGGGTACCGGGAACACCGGCGGTTGCTAATCAGTCGACTGCCGATCTCCGTTGGTATTTGTTTGGTTCGAATCAATTTGGTGGAGGTGTTAGCAATGCTCATAATGGTGTAATGGCTTATGAACATGCTTATCAAGGTGTGGAAGCTCGGAAAGCTTACTTTTTTATGGGAGATGCTATGGTATGCATGGGAAGTGGCATTAAGGCGGCTCGTACTCAGGAAGTTCGTACTTCAGTAAATCAATGTTTGGCAAATGGTGAAGTTACATATGGCTTATCAGGACATACATACCGGTTAACGAATAACTTGTCCGACAAAAATATTGATTGGGCTTACCATGATAATGTAGGGTATATTTTCCCGCAAAATGAGAGTGTAACGTTGAGAAAAGCCAAGCAAACCGGTGCTTGGAGAGAACTTGAAGTAACAGCAAGTGATAAACCAGTAACAAAAGAGATTTTTAGCTTATGGGTTTCGCATGGTACTACTCCGCAGCATGAGGATTACTGTTATATTATAATGCCTGATAAACCTCTTTCTTATTTTACAGATAAGAAGTTTGAGAATGAAATTAAGATTATAGTTAACTCTGAACAGATACAAGCGATTTCCAATGAGAATAAGAGACAGTATGCTGCCGTCTTTTATGAGCCGGGTGAAATACGGTTTGCAGAGGATTTAGTGGTAGCAGTCAATAAGAAAGTTATAATATACATTGAGAAGAAAGACAAACAATATGAAATAGCTGTAGCCGATCCTCTATATAAAGAGCAGTCTCTCCAATTAAGTATGAATGGAGAACAAATAAATATAGTATTCCCTTCTGGTGATTATTCCGGTAGTTCAGTAATAAAACATATTACAGAAAAACATTAATAAGGACGTTCATGAATAAGTTATCCATTTTTTTGCTTCTATTTTTATCTGTCGCATATTCCGTACAGAGCAGTAATACAAACTATGTAAGAACAACCGATAGAATTTGGTTGGACTCGAATGAAATGCATCAGGGAGAATATAGCTGGAAGATGATGAAAGTAAGTGACGTGAAAGCATCTGCTGAGGAAGTTTCGTCGCTTGGATATAATACGAGTGACTGGTTGTCAGCTATTGTTCCGGGAACTGTGCTTAATTCTCTTGTATATAATAAGAAGTATCCTGAACCCTATTATGGACTGAACAATAAAATAGAGTCCAATAAAATACCGGATATATCAAAAGTAGGTCGTGAGTTTTATACTTATTGGTTCCGTACGGAATTTGAGGTTCCGGCTTCTTTCTCAGGAAAAAATATATGGTTGCAGCCTGATGGCATCAACTATCGGGCTGAAGTATGGGTGAATGGTAATTTATTGAGTACGATCAATGGAATGTTTGTTAATGACTACATTAATATAACAGATTTTGTAAAAGTAGGCAATAAGAATGTTCTTGCTGTCAAAGTCTATCCGGTAGATGTGCCGGGGACTACTATGCCAAAGTCTTGGGGAGCTGTAGGTGAATATCATAATGGGGGTAATGGAAACATCGGTTTGAATACTACTATGCTTATGAGTATTGGATGGGATTTTACCTTTATGGATGGTATTCGTGACCGCAATACGGGTATTTGGAAAAGTATATCTATATATAGCACAGGGATATTGGCATTGCGTCATCCATTTGTGAAGTCAGAACTACAGAAGCCGGGGTATGATGTCGCTCGTGAAACCATATCCGTTGAAATTATTGATCCGTTTCATTCGATGGATACGATTAGCGGAGTGGTCAGAGGAGAAATAGTGGGAGAAAATATTGTTGTAGAAAAGCCTTTCAGCATATTACGTGGTGAGGAAAAAAATGTGACTTTCACTCCGGAAGAATTCCCTCAACTTACTATCCGTAACCCACGCTTGTGGTGGCCGGTCAATAAAGGTCCTCAGAACTTGTATGAACTGAAACTGACAGTAAGCGTAAAAGGCGCTGTCTGTGACTCTGTTAAAACCCGGTTTGGTATTCGTGATATAACTTCTGATACAAATACTCCCGATAAATCACGTGTATTCTATGTGAACGGTAAACGTATTTTTATCCGTGGTACAAACTGGATTCCTGAGGGAATGTTACGAACTTCGGATGAACGTACCTATGCTGAGTTGAGATACACCCGGCAGGCAGGTATCAACTTGATCCGCCTTTGGGGAGGCGGTATAGCTGAATCTGATTACTTTTACCAGCTTTGTGACGAACTGGGGTTATTGATTTGGCAAGAATTCTGGATGACGGGAGATACACGCCATCCACAGGATAAGAGTGTGTACCTAAACAACGTGGCTTCTACTGTGAAACGTATCCGCAATCATCCGGCTCTGGCTTATTATGTAGCGTCGAATGAGAGTTCTGAAGTTAGCGGTACGCCTGAACTGCTGAAACTACTTGATGGGACACGTGGCTATCAGATGCAATCGGAATGTGCAGGTGTACATGATGGAAGTCCATATAAACAGGTGAATCCGATGCAACATTATGAAAACACGGCTTCTGCGAGAGGTAGCCGTGTGGATGGTTTTAATCCCGAATATGGTGCTCCGACACTTCCTACGGTAGAAATTCTCCGGGAAATGATGGACGAAAAAGATTTGTGGCCTATTAATAAAGCGGTTTGGGATTATCTGGATGGGAATGGATTCCATCTGATGTCTACCATGTATGCTGACTTGGTTAATAATTATGGGCAATCTTCTTCTATTGATGAGTTTGCACAGAAGGGGCAATTTGTGGGTGCCATGAACTCAAAAAGTATTTGGGAAGTATGGAATTATAATAAACTTGATTATGGTGACCGTTTCTGTTCCGGTTTACTTTTCTGGTATCATAATTGCCCGGTTCGTCAGGTCTGTGCCCGTATGTGGGATTGGTCGTTGGAACCAACGGCTTCACTTTATCATACAGCTAATGCTTTGGAACCTTTGCATGTACAATTTGATTATCTGAAGAATACGGTATCGGTGGTGAATGATTATTATCAGGAATTTGAAGGTTATACGGTTGTGGCTCAGGTTTATGATATCAATAGTAAAAAGGTATTCGAAAAGTCAGTAAAGGTTGACCTTCCCTTGGATGGTGTAGCAAATGATGTATTGACCATTCGCTTTCCAGAAGATATTTCACAGGTACATTTTATTAAGTTGAGATTGAAAGATGAGAAAGGCAAGGAAGTCTCATCCAATTTTTACTGGCGTTCCAATGATAAGTATGAAGGTAAGGAAACGCTGACCGGGCCTACTTCTTCAGGTTTTGAAACATTGTCTCAATTGAAAAAAGCCAAATTGAAGACTACTTATAAGATAAGAAAGAGCGAAGGTAAGTATTTCGTGGATGTTACAGTGAAAAATGTGTCTAGTTCTATCGCCTTTTTCAACCAGTTGCAATTCCTCAATCAGGATTTGAAACCTATTCGCCCTTCTTTTTATACAGATAATTTCTTTTCTTTGATGCCGGGTGAGAGTAAATTTGTAGTTATCGAAACGAATGCAGAAAAGATAATTGAAAAACCGGTGATAGTGGTGAAAGGATGGAATGTAGACCGTAAACAAATAAACAAATGAATACAAAAGTAAAGACAAGAACTTGGATAGCCTTATTGAATCTGCTCTTTCTGTTTACAGCAATCAATGCGCAGCCTGTTCGTCAGCACTTGCATGAAGGATGGAATTTCCGGCAGGCGAGGGGCACTAACTGGTATGAAGCCACTGTTCCTGGAACAGTTCATACAGACTTGATGGATAACAAACTGATAGATGATCCTTTTTACAGGCTCAATGAGCGCGGTGTGCAGTGGGTGGATAAAGAAGACTGGATTTACCGGACGACGTTTGATGTAACCCCTGAGTTGTTGGCAAAGAAGAATATTGTGCTGCATTTTGAGGGATTGGATACTTATGCTGATGTAACATTGAACGGAAAGAAGATTCTTTCTGCTGATAATATGTTTTGTGAATGGCAGGTGGATGTCCGTTCTCTCTTAAAAGAGCATGGTAATGAATTGCAGGTTTATTTGCATTCTCCTATTAAGATAGCTATGCCGAAATGGGAAGCTGTTCCTTTCCAGTATCGCAGTTCGAATGACCAGTCTGAGAATGGAGGTTTGCTCAACCGCAAGATCGGAGTGTTTGTTCGTAAAGCGGGTTATCACTTTGGTTGGGACTGGGGACCTCGTTTGGTTACTTCGGGTATCTGGAGGACCGTTAGTCTGGAAGCATGGGATGAGGCTCGTATAAATGATGTTTTTTATAACCAGCAGTCGGTGACAGCCCAACGGGCCATAGTGAATGTCACGGTGGAAGTATTGGCAGATAAGGAGACAGAAGCAAAGGTAGCTGTGATTAATCGTACGGATAAGCGTACCGAGTGCCGGAAATTGATTCGTTTGAATAAAGGTTTGAATAAAATTCCGGTATCTTTTACCATGAAGAAGCCACGGTTATGGTGGACTAATGGTTTGGGCGAACCTTTCTTATACGACTTTGCAGCAACACTGGAACTGAATGGTAAGCAAGTAGATGTAACAGAGAAGAAACTGGGTATCCGCTCATTGAAAGTGGTAACGACTCCTGACGAATATGGTGAAAGCTTTTATTTTGAACTAAATGGAAAACCCTTGTTTGCCAAAGGTGCGAATTATATTCCTTGTGATAACTTTCTGACTCGTGTTACCGACTCCATTTATGAAAAAACGATCCGGGATGCAGTCAGTGCAAATATGAATATGCTACGAGTGTGGGGTGGTGGAGTTTATGAGAAAGATATCTTTTATGATTTGTGTGATAAATACGGCATTTTAATCTGGCAGGACTTTATGTTTGCGTGCAGCGTATTTCCTGCTGAAGGCGAATTGCTGGAAAACATTCGCAGGGAAGCCATTGATAATGTACGACGCTTGCGTAACCATAGTTGTATAGCTCTTTGGTGTGGGAATAATGAATGTTTGGATGCTTGGTTCAACTGGAATTGGAAAAAGACATATGACAAACAGAATCCTGCTTATTCGGATATTATATGGAAACAGTTCAAGAATCAGTATTTTGTGACGTTGCCGGCTGTGGTAGAAGAATTCCATCCGGGTGCTTGTTACCGTAAATCATCTCCTTATTCTGATGACAAAGGGACGCGTAATCATACGGTGGGCGATATGCACTATTGGGCAGTTTGGCAAGGGCTGAAACCCCTTTCCGAATTTAATCATGAGCGAAGCCGTTTTTTCAGTGAGTATGGTTTTCAGTCATTCCCGGAATTCGAGTCGATCAAACGGTATGCACCTTTATCAGAGGATTGGAATCTGACTTCGGAGGTAATGATGTCGCATCAGCGAGGGGGAACAGCGGCTAATAAGCGTATCAATGATTTTCTTTTGTCGGAATATCGTCAGCCTAAAGATTTCCGTTCGTTTACCTATATGAGCCAGCTTTTGCAGGCTGATGCTATGAAAATGGCTATGGAGGCACATCGGAGGGATATGCCCTATTGTATGGGATCGTTGGTATGGCAGCATAATGACTGCTGGCCGGTGGCATCCTGGTCTAGTCGCGACTATTACGGACGTTGGAAGGCGCAGCATTATTTTACGGTAAAGTCTTTCGCTGATTTACTGGTATCGCCAATAGAAAAGGAAAACACGTTGCAGATATATATGGTATCAGACAGGCTAAAGAGTACTTCTGGTAAATTAACAGTCTGTGTGCTCAGATTGGATGGTAACGGAGTGGTGAAAGAATTCAAGAAACAGATAACTGTTCCGGCTAATACAAGTACAGTTATATGGAAGGAAGCTGTGGATGGGTTATTGAATGGAGAGAAAAAAGAAGACGTCGTCGTACACGTTCTTTATGAGGATAAGACAGGAAAAAAGTATACTAATAATTACTTTTTGGCGAAGCAAAAAGATATGCGTTATGCGGCAGCTCGGATTAATAAAGACTTTGTACCGACTGAAGGAGGGTATGAGGTAACTCTGTCTTGTGATGTGTTTGCAAGAGGCGTTTTCTTGTCACTCCAAGGGGATATTGACAATTTCATATCCGACAATTATATGGATATTTTGCCTGGTGAAACGGTTACGGTTAAAGTGACTACTGAACTACCTTCGTTGCAGTTTGCCGAAAGGCTACAGGTCGTTTCTTTCTCGGATGCAGTGGAACAATAGAATATAAATTTAAGATATAACCATGAAAAAGAGTACATTATTGTTTGTTACTATTCTAATTAGTTTTTTTCCCTTCGGTGACTTATTCGCCAAGGGTAAGGTAAAAGTTGATAAAGCGTTAGAGCATGCTGCTCGTCAGTATCTCTATATGAGGAGTGAATTGCAAGGAAGTAACCAGTTTCCTAAAACGTATGACCAACATATGCAACGCCTGAAAACCAGCAACTCGGAATGGTGGTGCAGCGGCTTTTATCCCGGAACTTTGTTCTATCTGTACGAGGATACAGGAGACAAGGAGCTATATGCTGAAGGAGTGCGTATGTTGAAGCTGCTGGAACCGGAACAATACAACGTGAATACGCATGATGTCGGTTTTATGATGTATTGCAGTTATGGCAATGCAAACCGCATTGCTCCGAAACCTGAGTATAAAGATATTATGGTGAACAGCGCCCGTTCGTTGATTTCCCGTTTCAGCCCGGTGGTAGGCTGCATTAAATCCCATAATCGCAAACCGGATGATTATGTTGTTATCATTGATAATATGATGAATCTGGAATTGCTTTTCTGGGCTACTCAGGCCACAGGAGACAGCACATTCTATGATATTGCAGTGAAACATGCCGATACAACTTTGAAGAATCATTTCCGGGCAGACAATAGTCTTTATCATGGACTGAATTATAACCCGGAAACCGGTGAAATAAAGCACTACCAAGGTGGACAGGGCTTTTCCGAAAAGTCAGCTTGGGCTCGTGGACAAGCCTGGGGATTATATGGCTATACACTGATGTACCGTTTTACGAAAGAGCGGAAATACCTTGAGCAAGCCATAAAGATAGCAGAATTTACGCTGAATCATCCTAATATGCCGAAAGACCTGATTCCTTACTGGGACTATAATGCTCCCGGTATACCGGATGCTTTGCGTGATGCTTCTGCAGCAGCTATCAACTGTTCTGGATTATTGGAACTATCTCAGTATGTATCCGAAGAACGGGCTAAGAAATATTATAAGGCAGCCGAGAAAATGCTCCAGACATTATCCTCACCGGCATATACGGCAGAGGAAGGTACTAACGGAGGATTCATTCTGAAACATTCGGTAGGTAATATTCCTTCCGGTACAGAAGTGGATATGCCTTTGACCTATGCTGATTATTACTATGTAGAGGCGTTGTGCCGATACAAATCCTTAAATGATAAACCCTAAAATTAATGATGCCATGATGAATAGATGTAATATAGTTTTGTTTGCAATATCTTTGCTATTTTCCTCTTCCCTTATAGCCGGAACAATTGATGTGACTAAGCGTGGAGCTAAAGGAGATGGGGTAACGGATAATACAATCATTATACAGAAAGCCGTAGATGAATGTTCGAAGAAAGGAGGCGGAACCGTTTTGATACCATCCGGATCTTATTTGATACGTCCCATTGAACTGAAATCAAATGTGAACCTTCATCTGGATTTTGGCACTTTATTGTTGGGAAGTACACGTTTGTCGGATTATGATAATGCCTTTCCCTTCAAGGATGGTAGTATGAATCAGTCTTCCGGACTTTTGTTTGCACGTGGACAAAAGAATATTTCGATTACCGGATTCGGAACGATTGACGGACAAGGTGGAAGTAAAACTTTTCAATTTGGCAATGATGCGGACGGCGGACCGAAACGTCCTAAGATAATTTATTTTGTAGAGTGCAAGGGCATTGTTGTGACCGATGTCACTCTCCGTAATTCTGCCTATTGGGTGCAGCATTATGAAAAATGTGAAGATGTCACTATCCGTGGTTTAAAGGTATTCAGCCATTGTAATTATAATAATGACGGGCTCGATATTGATGCCAAGAATGCGACTATATCTGATTGCTACATTGATGTGGAAGATGACGCCATTTGTTTCAAGAGTGACCATCCGGAATTTTGCGAGAACATAACGGTTACGAATTGTGTCACAGCAAGCAATTGTAATGCAATCAAATTCGGTACAGCTTCTCATGGAGGATACCGGAATATTGCGGTTTCCAATTGTGTCGTTCGTCGGGCAGCGGAAGATAATATTCGTCATTGGAGTAAACAGCTTGAACATATTTCGGCCGATGTTACCGTTATTTCGGGTGTTGCCATAGAAATGGTTGATGGAGGCATTATTGATGGCATCACCGTTTCCAATATTTCTATGCGCGATGTCCAGACTCCCATATTCATCCGTTTGGGAGACAGACACCGCACTTACCGGAAAGAGGGTGGTGTATTGAAGAATATAAATATCAGCAACATTGTAGCAACCGCAGAAAGCCTGATAGCCTGTTCAATAACTGGTGTGGAGACAAGCTATGTAGAAAATGTTTCGATCAATAACGTGCAAATCAGCTATCCGGGGGGCGGAACTTCGGACATGGTTAGTAAACCCGTTCCGGAAATGACTAAAAGCTATCCTGAGAATCGAATGTTTGGTAATACATTACCGGCCGCCGGTTTCTATGTACGTCATGCCAGAAATGTGAGATTTAATAATGTACGTTTTGATGCGATGAAGCCCGATGTACGTCCGTTATTCTTTTTGGATGATGTTGTCGGGGCAGAACTGAATCAATGTAAAGGTGCCGCTCCTGCTGATGCGAAATTTATTCGTACAGTGCATAGCTCAGGGATAGTAGCTGATGGTAAGTACCTGGATAAATAGGAGTATGTTTATGAAATGCTTGAAACTAATATTCTGTTTGCTTTATCTTTGTTGCTCTTTGGCTGAGGCTAAAGAGGTGCAAGTAGATGCGCAAAAGGAAGTGGACGAAATGACCGGACGACTGGTCGCTTCCTATTTGGAAGCGAAAGTAGATGAGGACATAATAGCGGGTTATGCGAGTGCGCTACGTTCGGATGGAAGTTTCCCGGACCTGGATTATGTAACTGTGCATGAAGGTTCGTCTTATCCGGCCGGCTCTCATTTGAAACGCTTGAAATTAATGGCTATTGCATATCGGAAACCTGGAAATAAGTATTATAATTCAGGAAGACTGTTGAAACAAATAGTTGCAGGTATCGATTATTGGTATAGAGTACGTCCTAAATCCGGAAACTGGTGGTTCGGTGATATTGGTGCTCCCCAAGACTACATGGTTCCGTTGATTCTGCTGAAAGGCAAAATTAGTGATAAGAAGTTATTGCATTATTCTTCTTATCTGCAAGATTTGACTGGGAATAAAGGTCATAAAGGCAAAAACCGTACATGGGTATCTGCCGTTACCATTCATAAAGGATGTATTGAAAATAATATTGAGTTGATACGAATCGGAATCAAGTCCATAGCCTCTACTATTAAGATTGTTCCGGAACAAGGTGACGAAGGTATTAAGGTGGATGGCAGTTTCCATCAGCATCGTCCGCAATTATATTCCGGCGGGTATGGTTTATCGTATGTAGATGATATTGCATATTATTTGCAATTGGTGAAAGGAACTGCCTTTGAGCCTTATTTTACACAAGAGAAAAAAGATATATTTATCAATCTTCTGATGGGTGGTCATCGGTTGTTGGGCTATCGGGAAACGTTTGATTTTGGTGCAATCGGTCGTAATATATCACGTCCCGAAGGACTTAGCAATATTTCTCCTGTCACACTGGAATACATGGAGCAGAATGATTCTGATCGTGCTGCTGATTACTCGGCTTGGAAGAAACATCTTTCCGGTGCTCCCTTTCCTGTTCCCGGTAATAAGTATTTCTGGAAATCGGACATTATGGTTCAGCATGGTACCGGCTATTATCTCTCTGCTAAGGTGATTTCTACACGGACTAATGGAACCGAAATGCTTAATAATGAGAACCTCAAAGGTTATAACCTGCCGCTTGGTGCTACGAATATCCTTACTTCCGGGAAAGAATATGAAGGTATCTTCCCTGTATGGAATTGGAATAAAATACCGGGGACTACGGCTGTTCAACATCAGGACTCTACTCGTCTTGAAGGATATCTGTTCGGAAAAAATCGGTTTGGAGGTGGGGTAAGTAACGGCAAGAATGGAGTCATTGCTTATGAGCATTGCTATAAGGGAGTAAAGGCCAGGAAGTCTTACTTTTTTATGAATGATGTACTTTTGTGCTTAGGGACAGATATTGCATCAGATGCTCCCGAGGAAGTGGTTACAACTGTTAATCAGTGCCTTTTTACAGGCGAAATGGTAGTTGGCAAAGAGGAAGGAACTACGTCTGTTTATAGAGATAATGTATTTGTAAAGAATCCGGCTTGGGTATATCATGATAAAGTTGGTTATTTATTTCCTTCAGGAGGAGATGTAATTGTTAGCAATCCGAAACAAACCGGAGCTTGGAAGGATATTAATATCAGTGGGAGTGGAAAAAAGATTTCTGCTGACATCTTTAATCTCTGGATTAGTCATGGTGTAAAGGCTAAGGAAGGGAAATATGCATATATGGTTGTTCCTGACAAATCTTTAGAGGAGTTCCGGACATTTACGGCTACCCAGAATTATAAGATTATTCAAAATAGTTCTGTGGTGCAGGCTGTTAAGTTGAATCAGCAGTATGCTATTGTTTTTTATCATCCGGGAACAATTGATTTAGGGGAGGGACTTACACTGGCTACTGATAAACAAGTGATTGTCTATCTTGAGCAGAAGGGAACAGGTTACGATATCTGGGTTGCAGATCCGCTTTATAGTCAGAGGGAGGTTTGTCTGGCTCTTAATGGTAGAGAAGTGCAGATCGCTTTTCCGGAGGGTGAACTGACTGGCAGTACGGCTTTCACGAATATTGCCACTCTCCAACCTTTTGATTTGCAATGTGAATATCTTAGTAATCCTTTAGGTGTTGACATACTGCAACCTCGTTTGAGTTGGAAAATGGGAGCTACTACCTCGGCACGCGGGCGGAAGCAGACTGCTTATCAGATTCTTGTAGCAAGCTCCCGGGATTTACTTGATGCAGACCGTGGAGATCTTTGGGATAGCGGTCGTGTTAACTCTGCTGAGTCGGTGAATATTGTTTATGGAGGAGTACCTTTGTCTGCCGGACAAAGATGTTTCTGGAAAGTCCGTTTCTCCGATGAGCATAATCGTTGGTCAGCATGGAGTAATCCTGCAAATTGGCGTATGGGGCTGTTTGCTGCTGATTGGGCGGCACAATGGATAGGCAGTGCAGAAATGGAATCTCAGAGTGTGGGAGGTAAGAAGGTTAATAATGTAATGGCAGATCCCTGGTTCCGTAAAACATTTAATATGTCGGATATTCCACAGGATGCTGTTATTTATGTAGCTTCCATAGGTTATCATGAACTGTATGTCAATGGGCGGAAAGTGGGGGATGCTGTCCTTTCACCTTCGGTTACGGATCATAAATCACGTGCCCGTTACATGACATATGATATCAAGGGCTATCTGAAAACAGGTACTAATGTTATAGCTTTGTGGCTGGGTACTTCCTGGGCTGTTTTTCCGGCCTATCAGCAGAAGAATAGACCGGCTATTCCGATGGCATTGGTTCAGGCTGAGATCGCATTATCTTCCGGAAAGAAATTACGAATTGTTTCGGATAATACCTGGAAGACCCATGCAAGTCCCAATACCTTGTTAGGTTACTGGGAGGCACATCACTTTGAAGGAGAATGTTATGATGCAGCTTTGGAAAAAGATGGGTGGAATACTCCGGATTTTGATGATTCCGGTTGGGCTATGGCAAAGGTTTATTCTACTGACGTTATAGTATCATCTGACCGTACAGAACCTAATCGGTTACTTGGTGAAATTAAACCACTTTCTGTTCAGGAAGTTAGTCCCGGAGTCTATAGAGTTGATATGGGAATCAATTATGCCGGCTGGTTTGAGATGCAGCTCCAAGGCCAACCCGGTGATTCAATTGTATTCCAATTTTCTGAAAGGGAAAAGGATGCTTGCAGCTATGGTATACATAGCATTTATAAAGTTGGCTCCAAACGGAAAGGAGTCTTTTGTAATCGTTTTAATTATATGACCGGACGTTGGGTACAAATTACCGGCCTTCGGTATAAACCGGAATTAGACCAGATACGTGGTTGGATGATTCGTCCGGATTATCGCCGGAGCGGTGGATTTGAATGTGATCTTCCTTTGTTGAATGACATTTATCGTACTACCTTGTGGACGTTTGAAAATCTCAGTCTGGGTAACTATGTGGTCGATTGTCCTCATCGTGAACGTTGTGGATACGGGGGAGATGCATTGGCTACTACGCGCACAGCTTTGGGAAACTATCAATTGGGGGCTTTCTATAACAAATGGATGGAAGATTGGCGTGATGTGCAAGATCCCGAAGGGAATGTTCCCTATACCGCTCCTACCCGCATTGGCGGGGGTGGACCATCCTGGAGTGGTTTCTGCATTACCTTGCCTTGGGAGCTTTATCGTCAGTATGGAGATGTACGTATTCTTTCGGAAAGTTTTCCCACTATTCAGCGCTGGCTTTCTTTTGTGGAAACGAAGTCGCAGGATGACATGCTGGTACGTTGGGGAGGTAAATGGAGTTTCCTGGGTGATTGGCTTTGGCCGGATGCATGGTCGGAAAGGTCGGCTATGGAGAAACAGGGAAAAGCACTTGGAGATACTCGGGAAACTTTATTCTTTAATAACTGTCACTGGATTTACAGTCTTGAAACTGCTGCACAGATTGCCGATGTGTTGGGAAATAGAGCAGCAGCTTCCACTTACCGGGACCGGGCATCCAAAGTACGTAAGGCGGTGCATGCTACTTTCTTCAATTCGAACGATAATAGCTACGTGAATGGCTATCCTTCTTATCTTGCTATTGCACTGATGGTTGATTTACCCCCGAAGCATTTGCAGGCAAAAGTCTGGAAACGTCTTGAGCAGGAAGTGCTGGTAAAGCGTAAAGGGCATTTCTGGGGAGGCATTACTGCCGGTTCGTTCCTGTTGCATACTTTATTAGATAATCATCGTAATGATTTGATTTTTGAGATGGCTACTAAAGAAGATTTTCCCGGCTGGGGAGATATGTTGAAGCATGGCAACGGTACGTTCTTTGAAGATTGGCAATGTCGTGGTTCGGGTTTGCATAGTTCCTATTTGTATATCGGTAGTTGGTTTATTGAGGCTTTAGGAGGTATCCGCCGTCCGGAGGCTGGTTATAAGGAGTTTTCCATTGAGCCTTGGATTACAAAAGGCGGTCCAAAGCAAGTACGTTCATACTACAACTCGCTGTATGGGAAAATAGTCTCTGACTGGACGTTGGAAGCCGGTGTGCTGAAAATGGAAATCACCATACCGGCTAATACTACTGCTGTCCTGAAATTATCCGGCATTCATCCTGCTACTTTAAAGGAAGGAGAAACTTCATGGAAAGAGGCGGAAGGAGTCAGCCTGTATTCACAAAAAAGGAATGCTCTATCACTTGCATTGCAGTCAGGTACTTATAGATTCTCGGTGGTGATGGATGAAGGCAGGTAATTGCACTTGCACTTCATCCTTCAATTTCTGCACTTCATCGGAAATACATCATTTCGTAACCGGATATGGATGATAATCTGTAATTTTACGGCAGATTCCTATAAATTGAGTGCCGGATGATGAAATACCTGTTAGTAGAAGACGAACGTTTCGCTTACGAAGAGATGAAGCGGATGATGGAGAAGTTACGCCCCGATTATCAGTTGGAGGCATGGACAGCCACTGTGGAGCAGACCGTACAATTTCTGAAACACCACCCGGTAGATCTGATGTTGTTGGATATCCGGTTGACGGATGGAAACAGTTTCGACATTTTTGAGCAGATACAGGTCACGACGCCTGTTATTTTTACTACTGCCTATGATGAGCATGCCATACAGGCATTCAAGGTGAATAGTGTGGACTATCTGCTGAAGCCTGTAGAGGAAGATGATTTGCTGGCGGCATTAAGGAAATTTGAACAGTTCAGGGTTGTGCAACCTCCCGTTACCGATTACAGGAAACTGGAAGAAGCATTGATGAGTAATTGTAAAAAGAACCGTTTCCTTATCCAGAAAGGGGATGCGTATCATTATGTGGAGACTTCAGATATCGCTTTCTTCTACAGTGAAGAAAAAGTAGTCTTTCTGCACACCTTTTCAGATAAACGCTATATTGTGGACTATACTTTGGAACAGATAGAGCAACTGCTGGATGAAAGGACTTTCTTCCGTGTTTCCCGCAATTGCATTGCTAATATTAACTCTATCCGTAAGATATCCAAGTACTTCAACAGTCGGTTGAAGTTGAGCTTCCAGCCTGAATGTCCGCACGAGGTTTTAATCAGTCGTGTGCGGGTTCCTGATTTCCTGAAGTGGGTGGATGGTGTGCTTTAAAATACATTTGGGGATGAAGAATAAATGGTATATCCTGCTTTTTATAGTGCTCATTGCAATTTCTTTGTTTGCATTCCAGTATGTGGCGGAGCTTCTTTCTGACGCTCCCCGGAGCTTAAGTTTGGAAACACAGTATCTGCTCAATTTACCTGCCTGCATCTTTGTGGGGATTGTTGACTTTCTCATCATTGTTATTGTCCATAAGAGGCTGGACAACATTAACAATACAATGAGAATCTTTATCGATTTATTGTTGGCATCCGTATGGGTGAGTTGCTTCGGTATAGCGGCAAATTATATCCTGTCCATTATTCTGGAGGAACCTTGGCCGGAAGATTATGCTCTGCTGAAAATGTCTCTGCCGGTAGTACTTTGGAATAGCATGATTGTTCTTCTGATTGAGATATTCTTTTATCAGCAAAGCCAAATGGAAGCAGAGAAGAAACTGGCTATTATAGAGAAAGAGAAGATTCAGTATCAGTATGAAACCTTGAAAGCCCAGATAAATCCACATTTCCTGTTCAATAGTCTGAATGTGCTATCCTCACTGGCCTATAGTGATGCGGAAAAGACCAATCTGTTTGCTAAAAAGCTGTCAGGTGTCTACCGTTATCTGTTGTTGACAAACAATCGTCCGATGGTTACTTTGAAGGAAGAACTGGCTTTTTTGGAAAGTTATGTATTTCTGGAGAAGATTCGCTTTGAAGATACATTGTTCATCGAGATAGACGAATATGATTTGTATGGAACCAGATTGATTATTCCCGTTAGCTTGCAACTGCTGGTAGAAAATGCGATTAAGCATAATATAGCTACTTTAAAGAATCCGCTTATTATTCGGATAGGCTTTACCGATGAGGGGATCATGGTTTCCAATAATCTGCAATTGCGGAGTTCAGTAGATAGAGGTGGTGTAGGATTAGGGAACCTAGAAAAACAATACGCCTTGTATGATAAAGCAATTGATATCGTGGAAAGTACTACAGAATTTGTAGTGAGAGTACCTTTCCTCGAATAATCTTCTTTTTTCCTTTTGTTCCATCTTTGGGATAATGAAATTCAACAGGTCTTTCGTGCAGTTCGTCGGAAAAGACTTATACCGGACAAGCTAATCTCTTTTCTTTGCAATAAAATAATCTAATTTATTAGCAATGAGACGATTCTCTTATCTTTTATTTCTGTTGCTCTTGGTGGCAGCAATCGATGGTTTTGCACAAGGAGTTATTAAAACGGAGTATATGCCTGCCTCTTCTTTCAGAGATGAAGCGGGGAATAAATTGGGTTCGGGTGATTTATTGAAATTCACCGGAGCATACACGCTACCCTTTTCGTTGAAGCAGAATGCATCGGGACAGCCTATCATGTGGTCGGCATCGGTAAGAGGAACTTACGCGATACTTAATAATCGACATATGGCCTTGGATATACATCCGGATGAGGTGTTAAGTGGCAGTCTCAATCTGACGCATGTACGGCCCTTGTCGAAAAAGTGGTACATGATAGCCAGTTTGGGAGCAGGTATTTATTCGGCACCGGATGCAATTACCTGGCAGAGTGTATTGGTGAATGGGGGAGTGATTTTTGTGTATAAATGTAGGAAAAATCTGGATATAGGTGTTGGGGCTGGATTGACGAATTCATTTGGAGTACCTATTGCCATGCCGATGTTCTTTCTTAACTGGCAACTTTCCGGTAATTATGAGGTTAATGTGAATCTCTCTTCCGGTGTTGAAGTGTCCGGGGCAGTACGTTTGGGAGATCGGTTTAAGCTGAGGCTCGTGGCAATGGAAATGGATGGAATATCTTCCGTGATGGATGTAGAGGGAAAGTCGATGATATATGCTTCAGTTATGATGCGATCCTATCTCTGTCCGGAATACAGGATAGGTAAGAAGTCGTGCCTGTATTTGGGGATAGGAGGCAATTGGCTCAGGTCTGGCGATCTGACTAAACGTACGCTTAAAGGGTTTGTAGACAATATGTTCAGTGATAAAGATGATCCGTATTTCAATCCGACGGTTTACTTTTCTGCCGGAGTGAAATGTGGGTTTTAAACGGAACTCAGGCTGTTCAATAAAAAGTTGGATCAAGTTACTCTCACTACCCTCACTTTTAGTGTGATTCGTTGATAGTTAGGGTATTAAATGTGGTGGTAGTAAAAAATCCGGTGTGAGGGTAAGTGGGTTACTCTCACTTTCTCACTCAACCCATATCCGGATGAGGCATTTATTTATCTCGTATCAGGTGTTATTCTGTTGAAAACAAGGGATATATCTATTTAGCCTTAGGAATCGTTGGGTGTTGACCTTGGTTAACCGGCCTATCAACCTTAGTTAACGAGTCGATTAACCTTGGTCGACAGGCTTGTTAACCAAGGTCAACGCCTAATAATGCTTACTGTGGAGGTGCAAAACGGAGGATGAGTATCTTTCATTTGGCTATTCTGTCGACAAAACCTTCCCTTTCGTAGATTTTATTTTCAGCTCTTCTTTCTCTCCCTTACATTTGCATCGTAATAAAAAACTGACGCAAAATGAAAAGTACCGGAAGATTATGGTTATTAGCTGTATGTCTGTTGTGTGGGCTGGTTTGTACACAAGCACAGGAGCAGGCGAAGAAACAATCGCCCCGTGAAGTTCCTTCACCGGAGAAAGCTGCCCGGAAAATGACGGACCGGATGAAAGAAGAACTGCAACTGACAGACAAGCAGTACGATAAACTATATAAACTGAACCTGAAAGAACAACAAGAACATTTTGCGACTATGACTGAAAGAGGAAATAGTCAGCGTCCTTTGATGGGAAGTCGTCCCGGAAGGGGCGGTGG
>ENA-OPEM01000061-OPEM01000061.1-human-gut-metagenome-genome-assembly--contig:-NODE-61-length-27295-cov-3.363142_pt1 | contig 27295 bp, 29 predicted proteins | sample MGYA00241634_ERZ501531 | MGnify/ENA primary metagenome ERZ501531 (study PRJEB25962, sample SAMEA2042385) | human gut metagenome | biome: human gut; feature: human-associated habitat; material: faeces... | reverse complement strand
GGAAGTGCCACCGTAACAGTATCTCTTTCGGAAACGAAGTGTTATACCGGTGCGGCAGAGCAGACGATTACGGTTACCGTAAATCAGGCATCTGCACCAACATTAGCTTCCGAAAACATAAGCTATGTGAATACAAAAGGCTCTGGCGGAGCTGTGACCATTGATATTGCAGATAAACTGCCGGAGAATAGAGGAGATACAACTTACACAGTAACGGATACGACAGACAGCAGTGGAATTTTGCAGAATGTGGCGGTAGATACTACCGGTAAGCTGACCTACACTGTAAAATCCGGTAAAAAAGTGGGCGATAAAGCAAGCATTATCGTAACTGCCCAGATGGCAAATTATGAATCTGCAACATTTACTGTAAATATCAGTATTACGGATAAGATAGTCGTTGCATTGCAGAATGGAAGCAGCGTAACAATTAACGGAAGCAATGCCCTTACCTATGGAGATAAGCTGTCAAAACTTAATCTTGGCAATGCGGTATTTGTAGAAGCGGGAACGAATACGGTTGTTCACGGAACACTTGAGTTTGCAGCACCTGATGATGTGCCGACAGTAGGCACAACAACTGCGGGATGGAAATTTACACCGGATGAAGCAGACACTTATGCCGAGCTGAGCGGAATTGTGGAAATTTCTGTAAGCAGGGCAACACCGAATGTAACTATACCAACGGTAAGTGAAACGAATATCGTTTATGATCCGGCAAAGACATTGAAGGATTACACCTTAAATGGCACAGATGGTACATGGATAGTCGGTGGAACTGAAACTTCCGTTGCAGGTAGCTGGAGCTGGAAGACGGATACAACAGTACCAATAGTAAACAACAGAGGATATGTTGCAGTATTTACACCAGCAGACAGCGACAATTACAATCCGGTAGAAAAGACCGTTACCGTAACAGTAGCGAAGGCAACACCAGTGATTATCGAAAACCCGACAGCATCAGCGATTACTTATAAAGAGTCATTAAAAGACAGTACGTTAAGTGGAGGCAAGGTAAACACCACAGGAAGTTTTGCGTGGGTAACACCGGATACCAATCCTACCGTAGCAGACAGCGGAAAGACAATGTATGAAGTAGTGTTTACACCTTCTGATTCTGCAAACTGGAATACAGCTACTACAACCGTTACCCTTACGGTGAATAAGGCGCAGGAACCTCCGAAAATGCCGGGAACAACCATGAATCCTGCACATAGTAAGAATAAAGTAGGCGATGTGGAACTGCCACAGGGCTGGGCATGGGCTGATTCTGATAAGGAAAAAACATTGGAAGATGGTAAGGCTGTAACAGCAACCGCTAATTATGTAGGAAGCGATGCAGGCAATTATGAGAATGAGTCGGTAGTGATTACCCTGACAAGATCAAAATGTGACCATCTCAAGACAGAACTTAAAAATGCCAAACCTGCTACCTGTAAGGAAACCGGATATACCGGAGATACCTACTGCGTAGAATGTGGAGAACTGGTTGTATCAGGATCGGTAATCCCTCTTGCAAAGCATCAGGGTGGCAAGGCAACCTGTATACATCAGGCAGTCTGCACCGTATGTGGAACTTCCTATGGCGATTTGGACAGCAGCAACCATGAGCATACAGAAGTGCGTGGCAAAGTAGCAGAAGGATGTACCACAGAAGGATATACCGGAGATACCTATTGCTCTGATTGTAAAGTAAAAACCAGAACCGGTTCGGTTATTGCAGCAAAAGGACACAGCTATACAAGCACAGTAACCAAAGAGGCAACCACAAACGAAGAAGGTGTGCGTACTTATACCTGTAAAAATTGTGGACACAGCTATACGGAATCTATTCCAAAGCTGCCGGAAGAGAAGCATACCCATTCCTACAAAGAGACTGTAACAAAACAGCCAACCTGTACGGAAAACGGAACAAAGACCTATACCTGCTCCTGTGGTGACAGCTATACGGAGAGCATCCCGGCAATCGGACATAATTATGTGAGCCGGGTAACAAAAGAACCTACAAAATCGCAGGAAGGTGTGATGACTTACACCTGCAAGAACTGTGGACACAGCTACACCACAGCAATCGAGAAGCTAAAGGATGATAACAAGCCGGGAGATAACAAACCGGGAGAAGGCGACGATAAGAAGCCGACGGAAACACCGGATACCGGAAAGCCTTTTATCAAGGATGAAACCGGAAAAGAAGGCTGGGATGTTATCAAAACCGAAACTTCTGGTGCAAAAGATGGCGATGTGGTAAAGGTTGATATGAACGGTGCTACCGTAGTACCGGGAGATGTTCTTGACACTATCGCAGGCAAAGATGTAACCATTGTGTTTGACATGGGTAATGGAATTACCTGGAGTGTAAACGGAAAGAGCATAACTACTGACAAGGTAAGCGACATCGACTTCAGCGTAAAGGTTGGAGAAGAATCTGGCAACACCATACCTGTGGATGTTATCAATAATGTGACCGGAGAAAGATATTCTATCCAGATCAGCCTTGCTTATGACGGCGAGTTCGGATTTACTGCAGTCCTTTCCATCAACATGGAAGCAAAGAACGCAGGACTTTATGCGAACCTGTTCTACTACAATGAAACCACAGGAGAGCTTGAGTTTATCTGTGCGGATGAGATTGCAGAGGATGGAACTGCTGACCTGACTTTCACTCATGCTTCTGATTACACTATCGTGATTGATAAAGCACCGATGGACGGAAGTGAGGCAGACGACAGTACAGAAACCGGCAGCAACAATGTGACTACCGAGCCAAAAGAGGATTCATGGAATCCACTCTGGATTATCATCATCGGAGCCATCGTGATTGTGGCAGGACTTGGAATATTCTTTATCATAAAGAAAAAAGAAGATAAAGAAGATAAAGATAATCAGTAACAGTTAATTAAGATGCAGCATATGTGAGAGAAATTTCATGTATGCTGTATTTTTTGTTATAAACCATTCGAGAACTCGATTAAGCATTTGAAAAAACGAATGTATTATGATATGATTATATGAGAGATTTTGTGTCCATTTTTATTCGTGGTGGAGGGATAGAATAATGGAAGATAAACGCATTCAGGTTAATTATAAAAAATTGTGGAAGATGCTTATAGATAAGGATATGAGCAAAGCAGAGCTAAGAGAGAAAACAAAAATAGCTCCAAGCACATTTCATAAGATGAGCAATAATGAGTATGTTTCGTTGGATGTATTAGTAAGGATATGTTCCGTTATGAAATGTGGACTGGATGATATAGTAGAGATAGAAAGATAGAGTTATCTGTCTATGGATTATTAGCTATGGAGGTGTTGGTATGGCGAGACCAGAAGATTCCAGAGTAAAGATACCCGCACTTGTTCATTTTACAAGGCTTGGATATCAATATATGTCCATTAAAGATATGGTACGAGGTGTGGATTATGATTCGGACACCAATATTTTCTATGGATTATTTTTAGATGCGATAAATAAGATTAACAATACAGACTTGTCGTTGGAAGAGGCAAAAAAGATAATTGAAGAGCTTAAAATCAAATTGTCAAATGATGATTTAGGTAAGGCGTTCTTTGAAATTCTGCAAAAAGGATACAATGGGATAAAACTGATTGATTTTTCTCCAATAACTGACAAGAACAGTTATGTGGTTGTTACAGAGTTGCCATATGAAAATGGTGATGATAATTTCAGACCGGATATTATCGTAGTCATTAACGGTATGCCATTGTCTTTTGTGGAGGTAAAAAGACAAAATAACAGAGAGGGTATTCTGGCAGAACGTGAAAGAATGACAAGAAGATTCTCTAATCCAATCTATAAAAAATTTGTAAATCTGACCCAGTACACGGTATTTTCCAATAACAACGAATATGATGATACCGATATAGAACCAATACAGGGAGCTTTTTATGCTTCCAGCAATTATGGTCGAATGTTCTTTAGTAAATTCAGAGAGCAGCGTGCAGAAGAATTGGATAAAGGTATAAAAGAAATAGATGAGGATGTAGAGAAGTTTATACTGAAGGATAACAATCTGCTTGCAATAAAAGGTACACCGGAATATGCGTCATCAATTCGTAAAGACTCGCCAACAAATCGAATTGTGACCTCTCTTTATTCTCCGGACAGACTGCGTTTTATTTTACAGTATGGATTATGCTACAAGGAAACAGTAGATAAGAATGGAATTAAGCATATAGAAAAGCATATTATGCGCTATCCACAGATTTTTGCGACTTTAGCAATCAGAGACAGGTTATCTGAAGGCGTGAAGAAGGGCGTGATCTGGCATACGCAGGGAAGTGGTAAAACAGCACTGGCATTTTCAAATGTTCATTTCCTACGTGATTATTATCAGAATCAGGGGAAAATAGCAAAGTTTTACTTTATTGTGGACCGGTTAGACCTTGCAACCCAGGCAAAAGCGGAATTTGAAGCTCGTGGACTGAAAGTTAATATGATAAGTTCCAAAGAGGATTTCAAAACAAACATTGCGACTGTTGGGGAGACAGACAATACCGGTAAAACATCAATAACCGTCGTTAATATACAGAAATTCTCAGATGAATCTGTCACAAAGCAGTCTGATTATAATGTCAGTGTGCAGCGTGTCTACTTTTTGGATGAAGCACACAGAAGTTATAATCCAAAGGGCTCGTTTCTTGCTAACTTAATGGCATCAGACAGAGATGCGGTTATGATTGCTTTGACCGGTACACCTCTTATAGGAGATGGATATAATACAAAGGATGTGTTTGGTAATTATATTCACAAGTATTACTATAATCAGTCGATTGCCGATGGATACACATTAAAACTGATAAGAGAGGAAATCGAAACCAAATACAAAACAGAACTGGCATCTACACTGGAAATGCTGGAAGTTCAGCATGGTTCCATTGAGAAAAAAGAACTGTATGCACATCCAAAATTTGTATCGGCTATGGTTGACTATATCGTACATGATTTTGAAAAAGGAAGAGCAGCTCTTGATGATTCTATTGGAGCTATGATTGTGTGTGATTCAGCACCACAGGCAAGAGCTGTATCTGAACAGTTGAGCAGAACAGCAAAATATTCACATGCCCTGGTACTTCACGATGAAGGAACCAAGCAGGACAGAAAAGATATACAGGAAGACTTCAAAAAAGGTAAGATTGATATTCTGGTTGTTTACAATATGCTGCTTACCGGATTTGATGCACCAAGACTGAAAAAACAGTACCTTGCAAGAATGATTAAGGCTCATAATCTGTTGCAGACACTTACCCGTGTTAATCGACCATATAAGGACTACCATTACGGTTATGTTGTGGATTTTGCCAACATCAAAGCTGAGTTTGATAAAACAAACAAAGCATATTTTGAAGAATTGCAGTCAGAGCTTGGGGATGAAGTGGCTAATTACAGTGAGATTTTTAAGAGCAGGGAAGAAATTGAACAGGACTTAAATACAATTAAGAACCAGCTGTTTCTGTATGATACTGAAAATATGGTGGAGTTTATCAACCAGATTAATGATATTGATGATAAGAAAACACTGCTTGATTTAAAGAACGCATTGACAAATTATAAAGCACTTCATAATCTTATCAGACTGTTCGGATATGATGATTTGTATATCCATTTCGATGTGGACAAGGCAATACAGATGCTGAATGAGGTTAATAACAGAATTAGCATTATTAATCTTAAAGAGAGCATGAGTTCTGCTGATGATATGTCCGGAATATTGAGTATGGCACTTGACCAGATAAGCTTTCAGTTCAGAAAGATTAAGGAAGAAGAACTGGTTATTGCAGATGCCTTTCGGACTTCTCTTGAGAAAGCGAGACGAGAAATTGTTGACAGATGCTTAGACCCGAAAGACCCGGAATATGTAGCATTGCTGGATGAACTAAAGAGAATATTCAAGAAAAAGAACATTGAAGAACTGACATCTGACGAGATGAAGGATTTGATGGGTGAATTGGATGATTTGCGAAAAAAGGCAGAAAAGAAGAATCACGAGGATCAGATGCTGGCGAAAAAGTACAATGGTGATGTGAAATATATGAGAACCCATAAGAGAATTATGGAGAGTCCGCCACCGATTGCCGATGCTGTCACGATACATAAGATTCTGATGGATGTAAAAAATCATGCGGATGATACGATTGCACACAATGAGAGTATGCTTGATAACGAAGCGTACTTTATCAAAGCATTGCAGCCTTTTATTATCAATGCGTGTAAAACACAGGAGACGAAAATAAATATTGCACAAGTAAAATTTATTGATACGTGCATTTCACAGGAATACTTTACAGAAAGGAATTGGGCATCATAATGACATCAGAAGTGATAATGGCGAAAACAAAAGCCATGATTGACGATTTGAAAACGGTTTGTGCCAATTATGGCTTGGGTAACGCCAGCAGTGAATACAAAATTATTACAGAGGTATTTTTATACAAGTTTTTAAACGATAAGTTTCTTCATGAAATCAGAAAAGTAGATGATAAATTACAGAATGTTGAAAATATCGAAGAAACACTTACAAATATGGATGATGATGAGTATGAGTTTCTTCTGGCAAGTCTGCCTCCGGCAACAGCACAGTTGAAAAAGGAACATTTTATTTCATTCTTATTCAATAACAAAAACAGAGAGAAGTTTAATGAACTGTTTGACGAAACACTGGTAGATATTGCAAATTTCAATATAGATGTGTTTGCAGTTAAAACAGGAAGCGAGGACAAGATTCGTCTGTTTGATGCTTTGTCTGTATTTGTAACTGAGACAAATAAGAGAGCAGATTTTTGTAGAGCTATTATAGACAAGCTTGTGGCTTTTAGTTTTGAAGAAGCATTTTCACAAAAATATGATTTCTTTGCAGCAGTGTTTGAATACCTGATTAAGGACTACAATAAGGACTTTGGTAAATATGCAGAATATTATACGCCTCATTCCATTGCAAGCATTATTGCCAAAATTTTAGTGCCGGAAGGTGTCCAGAATGTGAATATATATGATCCGGCAGCAGGTTCAGGAACCCTCGTACTGGCACTGGCACATCAAATCGGTGAGGAAAACTGTACTATCTATACACAGGACATTTCTCAAAAATCAAATGAGTTTTTGAGACTTAACCTGATACTGAACAACTTAGTACATTCTTTGGGAAATGTTGTGCATGGAGATACACTGCTGGAGCCACAGCATTTAAACAAGCAAAAGAATGGTTTAATGAAATTTGACTATATTGTATCCAATCCACCATTTAATGTAGATTTTAGTGATAACCGTGATACATTAGCCGGAGAAAATTATAAGGAACGTTTTTGGGCAGGTGTTCCAAAGGTTCCCAATAAAGATAAAGACAAAATGGCGATTTATCAGATGTTTTTACAGCACATTATCTATTCGTTAAAGGAAGATGGTAAGGCTGCAGTAGTTGTTCCCACAGGTTTCCTGACTGCCGGAACAGGTATTCCGAAGAGTATTCGTGAGTACATCATCAAAGAGAGAATGCTACGAGGAGTTATCTCTATGCCGAGCAATATTTTCGCCACTACAGGAACGAATGTATCAATTCTGTTTTTGGACAGGGCAAATAAAGATGGAAAAGTGCTGTTAATGGATGCTTCCAAGCTTGGACATAAGGAAAAGGTGGATGGAAAGAACCAAAGAACAGTTCTGGAACCCGAAGAAATACAGGATATTATCGGTACATTCATTAATGGTGAAGAAAAAGACGATTTCAGTGTTCTTGTTGATTATGAACAGATTGAGCAGAAGAAACTTTCTTTTTCAGCAGGGCAGTATTTTGAAGTAAAGATAGAGTATGTTGAGCTTACGCCGGAAGAGTTTGATGCAAAAATGAATGACTACACGGTTGAATTGCAGAATCTGTTCGCAGAAGGAAACAAGCTTCAGCAGGAGATATTGGAACAGTTAAAGAAGGTGCGATATGAATAATTTAAAGAAGTATGCATTTGCTGACTTATATGATATGGCTTCAGGTATATCGTCAACAAAGGATCAAGCCGGACACGGTGCACCGTTTGTATCGTTCAGCACTGTATTTAATAATTATTTTTTGCCGGATGAATTGCCTGATTTAATGGATACAAGTGAAAAGGAGCAGGAGATATATTCTATCAAAGAGGGTGACATACTAATAACGAGAACAAGTGAGACTATTGATGAATTGGCGATGAGCTGTGTTGCTACAAAGGATTATCCTAAAGCTACTTATAGTGGGTTTACAAAACGTCTGCGTCCGAAAACAGAGGGAATTGCTTATTCCAAGTATTTAGCCTTTTATTTGAGAGGATATTTATTCAGAAAAGCGGTTACCAATAATGCATTTATGACACTAAGAGCAAGCTTTAATGAAGATATTTTTTCATTTCTTAATCTGCATTTACCAGATTATGAACAACAGGTTAAGATAGGAGATTTGTTTTACCTTATTGAACAGAAAATACAGCTAAATAAGAAGATAAACGATAATTTACCATATCAGTCATCAATGGTAGCCTGACCATTCATGAGTAGTGGTAAGAGCCAGTTCCTTAATTTGATTAACTGCTGTGCTTCATCGGTACATTGTTGTTTTAATCTAAATAAGGACTTTGTAGTATTGGTAAACTGCTCGACTATATCGAACGGAGGAATTACAATATCCATATCTAGCAATGTACCAATTCTAATGCCTTTAAAAATACTTCCAGTTGAACTTGACTGTGCCTTGGTAACAAAATATTCACTCATAAAATATGAATATAAATACTCAGAACTTATAAGTTGGTAATTAGGTCTTATGGAGAATACAGACTCATTAATATCCCAGTCTTTGGGTTCAGTATTTATTAAATAGCATCTACCAAGAGGAGCAATACTCGCAAAGAGAATATCTCCAACCGATATATCCGAACGGTTATGAATAATACTTTGTGCTGTTACATCGACTGTATCACAATTGGTAAAGTCTATTGTACCATTTGCCGTAAGATTCTTAACCGTGATATATTTTATATTACCATTGCCAAGCACAAAGTTATCACGAGGATTTAAGCCAGTATTTATTTGAGAAATCACCTCCGATAATTTACCTATTCTCCATGTATTTGGATGTTTAGTGCGAAGAAATGTATGGCAATATATGTCATCAATCATAGCTGATAAATTATCGTTTATACTATAAAAAACTTCTACCAACGGCAGGAGTTGAAACAACAGAACTGCCGTTGATGTCGTTCTCTTGAATATCAAAAAATAAAGGAGAATTGACATGAAACAGGAACTGTTAACAGAAGTATTACTTGAGATGAGAGAGTATGTGGATAATGGACAGCTAAAACAGCTTGAAAAGGTAATGAAACATATATTATTTCATTATCAAATTACAAAAGAAAATACGCAGGATGAAACTGATAAAAATGACTGGATAGAATTGTTTATTGCTGCCAAAAGAATAGAAGGTTGTTCATCAAAGACGCTTGTTTATTATAGAAATACGATTGATGCTATGGTGGAATATGTCGAAAAAGACATAGTACAAATTACTACAGATGATATACGGAAATACCTGATGGATTACCAGAATGAAAAGGGGTTAAGCAAAGTAACCGTAGATAATATTAGAAGAATCCTGTCGAGCTTTTTTGCATGGCTTGAGGATGAGGATTATATACTGAAAAGCCCGGTTAGGCGTATACACAAGATAAAGACTACTGCTAATATTAAAGAAACATATTCTGATGAGTCATTAGAAATTATGAGAGATAACTGTTCAGAAATAAGAGATTTGGCAATGATCGATTTATTATCATCAACGGGTATGCGTGTCGGAGAAATGGTATTACTGGATAGACATGATATAAATTTTGCAGACAGAGAATGTGTTGTTCTCGGTAAGGGAGATAAAGAGAGAGTTGTATATTTTGATGCAAGAACCAAACTTCATTTGCAGGAATACTTAGAAAGCCGCAAAGACGATACCCCTGCGTTGTTTGTATCTCTGAAAGCTCCATATAATAGATTAGAAATTGGAGGAGTCGAGGTAAGATTACGGAATTTGGGAAAGAAATTGAATATTTCAAAAGTTCACCCACACAAGTTTAGAAGAACATTAGCTACAAAGGCTATTGATAAGGGAATGCCCATAGAACAATTACAGCAGTTGCTTGGGCATAAACGAATAGATACTACATTGCAGTATGCGATGGTAAAACAAAGTAATGTGAAGATTGCTCATAGAAAATATATTGGATAGGAAGGAAAAGATATGCAATTACAAATAAAAAAGTTGAGTGAATGTTGTTTATCTATCTCTGATGGAGATCACCAGCCACCACCAAAGCAAGATAAAGGAGTGCCGTTTATTACAATCTCGAATTTTAATCAGATGAATGAAATATCATTTGAAAATGTAATGTATGTATCTGAGGAGTATTATGAAGGATTGGCAGATATAAAGCGAGTTCAGGAAGGAGATATATTGTATTCTGTAGTTGGCTCTTTTGGAATTCCAATTTTGATTAGAAAGAACGAAAGATTTGTGTTCCAAAGACATATTGCTATCTTAAGACCGAATAGAGATATTGTACTGCCAGAATATTTATACTATGTGCTACTGAATCCGGATTTTTATAGATTGGCTGAAAAATATGCTATTGGTGCGGCACAGAAAACAATAAGTTTAGATTCGTTGCGTAATATTGAAATAAAGATACATCCATTGGAAGAGCAAAAAAGAATTGTTAGTAAGCTTGTTTGTATAGACGATAAGATAAGAAATAACACAGCTATAAACGATAATTTATTGCAACAACTCCAATTAATATACAACTATTGGTTCACCCAATTTGATTTTCCATCAAAAGAAAATCATCCGTATAATGCTTCTGGTGGAGTTATGGTTAGGAATGAACAAGTCAAACGAACTATTCCGGCAAATTGGGAATTGAAATCGTTAGGTGAGTTATGCATTTTCCGTAATGGTATAAACTATGACAAAAGTATAGAGGGAGAAAAAACTTACAAAATCATCAATGTAAGAAATATCTCGTCCACCGATATTATGCTTAACGAAAACGAACTTGATGAAATTCGTCTGCCGCAAAAACAAGGCGACAAGTATTGTGTATCCGCTGAAAGTATCATTATAGCAAGAAGTGGAATACCTGGTGCTACGAGAATACTATACAAGCCAAGTAACAATACTATTTTTTGTGGTTTTGTTATTAGTTGCACGCCAATAGACTCTGATATGCAATACTATCTTACTTTCTACTTAAAACAATTAGAAGGTAGTTCGGCAACAAAAACCGGTGGTTCTATTCTTCAAAACGTGAGCCAAGATACACTGAGCAATTTGATTGTACCAATTCCTCCAAAGGAAATATTAGGAAAATTCAATCAAATCGTATCACAGACATTTGAACTCTTTCACGAAAATTTAAAAGAAACTTCTCGATTGGTCAAATTGCGTGATTGGCTCTTACCACTCCTTATGAATGGTCAGGCTACCATTGATGACTGATGTGATAAATTATCGTTTATCATCGGAAATAATATAAATAACAGAGAAAGTGAGGTCATTTACATGGAAAATAATCAGTTAGTAGTTAATGATAAATCCAATATGGAACCGGTAGTGGCTGAAATTAAAGATTTGATCGCCGAATCTCGTCAGAAGGTCGTAAGACAGGTTAATGACGAACTTTTAATCACATATTGGAAAATAGGTGAAATCATTGTAAAGTACGAACAAAATGAACAGATTAGAGCTGCCTATGGAGAAAAGACTTTGCTGCAACTGTCGAAAACTCTGACAAGAGAACTTGGAAAAGGTTTTTCAAGGTCAAATCTACAGAATATGAGGTCATTTTATTTGAAATATCCAATTTGCCAGTCAGTGACTGGCAAATTGACATGGACACATTATTGCGAACTTTTATCTATATCCGATGATGATAAAAGAAGTTTTTATGAAAAAGAGTGTATCAATTCAGGATGGTCAGTACGGGAACTAAAGAGACAGATTGCAAGTTCTTTGTATGAAAGGCTTTTACTCTCAAGAGGAGATGCGAATAAGGAAACGGTACTTGAATTGGCAACAAAGGGTATAGAATATGCTAAACCGGAGGATGCAATAAAAGACCCATATGTATTTGAATTTTTGGGTATTCCTGAAGATAAGCCGGTATTAGAAAGTGATTTGGAAGCGGCTTTAGTCCGTCAGATAGAGAATTTCCTGCTTGAACTTGGCAGGGGATTTATGTTTGTAGGAACGCAGCAACGTGTGCCGGTGGGAAATACCAAGCGATATGTGGATATGGTTTTCTATAATAAGATATTTCGTGCATATGTGTTGATTGAACTTAAGACTGTTCCCTTTTCACCAGAGGCAGCCGGACAGCTCAATATGTATCTGAATTACTATGCAACTGAGGTTAATGATGTAGATGATAATCCACCGATAGGTCTTATTCTGTGTACGGATAAGAATAATATTGATGTGGAATATGCACTCGGTGGTTTATCAAATCAGATATTTGCTTCAAAATATGTATTATATTTGCCGGATAAAGAGCAGCTTATATTCCAGGTGGAAAAGGTATTGGAAGCGTGGCATAGAAAAGAAGACTAATAAAAATTGCCAGCCTCATTCGGGGCTGGCAACCAGTGATGGATCATTTTTCTTCATCCAGAACAAATAGCTCTTCAACAGCTACATCAAGATATTTGGATAGGCGAAGAGCCAATTCCAGCGAAGCATTCCGTTCGCCACGTTCGATTCGACCGATGGTGCGACCGCAGGACCCGATAGCAATAGCTAAATCTTCCTGACAGATGTTTCTTTCGGTTCTGACTTGTCTCAGAGTATTCGATACAGCCATTATTATCCCTTCTTTCCTGTGAATTTGCCCGGTTTCAAAATGAGAAACCTGCCGATGATAAAATTCTATACTTTATAGTGTCCGAAAAACAGGACTTATCCCACAACCTTGCCAAAAACTTTGAACGAGTTGTTATCTGCAACTGGAATAGGATTGTATTTGCTATTCAGTGAGATAAGGAACAGCCCTTCTTTATCATCTTTTATTTTCTTACAGTAAGCATTTCCGTCAAGATAAAAGATACCGATTTCTCCATTCAGTAGTGTCTCCTGCTGTTTTACCCATACGATCTGCCCATTGATAAATCTTGGCTCCATACTGTCACCGCTGATACGGATGCCAAAGTCTGCATCTGTGGGAACTTCTTCACCTACTTCTATCTCAGTGAAATCATCACTATCGAGGAAGCTACCTGTTCCGGCAGAAGCTGGGATATCAAATAACTTAATCACTCTGGTAAATGGAATAATTGTTGCCTTTTCTTGTGCATATTTACCGGAATCAACAAGCAAAGAGATATATTCCAATGCCTTTTCTTTTCCCTCTTCATTTAATTCGGATAGAGGGTTGTCCGGATTCACTCCATAATATTCCCCATATAAGTCTGTAATACCAAGAACCTTGCACAATGCCATCAGCATGGAAGATGTCGGTTCAGAGAAATTCTTTTCCCAGTTCGATACAGAAGCGTTGCTGGTGCTGTGTCCGATATTTCCAAGCATATTGGAAAGTTCTTTTTGTGATAATTTATTCTTTTTTCTGTATTTCGCAATAATCTCACCTAATGAATGCATAAAAACGCCTCTTTTCTATCGCTATATGGTTTCGGTATATACAGTATAACCGACCTGTATATTAAAATCAAGCAGAAATCCAAGTAAATGCAAAAATACAACCAACTTGTCACTTGAAATACAAAGAAATTGGAATTATAATTTGCCTTGTGAGTAAGGGATACATACTCAATAATCTGACAGAAAAGGAGGCAGGGATAATGGGAGACAGAGTTGTGCTGCACAGTGACTGTAACTGCTTCTACGCAAGCGTGGAGCTGCTACATCATCCGGAGCTTAGGGGCAAACCTGTGGCGGTGACCCGGAGAGTAGACATGGTATTATTCTTACAGCCGATTATACAGCCAAGAAATACGGTGTGAAGACAGGGATGGCTTTATGGCAGGCAAAGCAGCTTTGCCCGGACATTACATTTTTGCCTCCGAGAATGGATTTGTATTTAAGATTCTCCCGTATGACACAAGAGATATATGCAGATTACACGGATTTGAGAGAACCTTTTGGTTGTGATGAAAGCTGGCTGGATGTGACAGCAAGTGCAACGCTGAAAGGAGACGGAGAACTGATTGCAAAGGAAATCAGCAACCGTATGAAGTCTGAGCTTGGCATAACAGTAAGTATTGGTGTGTCTTACAATAAGATATTTGCAAAGCTTGGTTCGGATTACAAAAAGCCGGATGCCATTACAACCATGCATCGAAATGAGTTTAAGGAGAAGGTCTGGAGTCTTCCTGCATCAGATTTATTATATGTAGGAAAAAGCACTGCAAAGAAGTTAAATTCCATTGGAGTGAAGACCATCGGGGAACTGGCAACGATGGATGAGAAGCTGTTGGTATCGTTGCTTGGAAAGATGGGAAGTGTCCTATGGGGCTTTGCTAATGGTTATGATAATTCTCCGGTCAGAAAAGAGAATACCCACGCAGCCATAAAGTCAGTAGGCAATAGTACCACCACATCGAGGGACTTAACCACAGACGAGGATGTAAAGATTATAATTTATGTCCTGTCTGAGAGTGTGGCTGCCAGACTTCGTGAGAATGGATTTCGGTGCAGGACAGTTGAGATTAGTATCAGGGACAATGAACTGTATTCCTTTACCCGTCAATGCAAGGTTCATAACGCCACGAACATTACAGAGGAAATAGCAAGAGAGGCTTACCGGTTATTCAAAGAAAACTATAACTGGCACAAGCCGATTCGTAGTGTTGGAGTAAGAGGTGCTGACCTTGTGACAGATTACTACTTTGAACAGCTCGATATGTTTACCGATGCTGCCGTGAGAGAGAAGCAGATGAAGGTAGATGCGGCTGTTGATGACATTCGCAGAAGGTTTGGATTTTACAGTGTGCAACGGGGACTGATGTATCAGGACCGGGACTTATCGGCAGTGAATGCGAAAGAGGACCATACCGTACATCCGGTTGCATACTTTGGTTAAGGAGGATATGAATGGACAATAAAGTTTATGTTGATGTTACTGCCGAGTTCTCCAAAGATGGGGAATTGGTTCCAAAATCTTTCCGCTGGGAAGATGGGCAGGTTTATGAGATAGAACGAATAAAAGACATAAGAAGAGCAGCCAGCTTAAAGGCAGGTGGGGTCGGTATGAGATACACCTGTGTGATAGGCGGTCAGGAAAAGCATCTTTTTTATGAAGATAACAATATGTGGTTTATGGAGAGAGCCGGAGCATAACTGATAGTCATGGTGACAATCAGTTGCTTCCAAAGTGATCAGCAGTGTGGTATAGGCGGCTTGGACAGTGCCGCATCGGAACTCTATACCCGGAAGACTTGCAAAGGTGATTTCCCTTCCTTGGCGAGTACAAAGTTGTAACATTGATTTTGTATAGCAAAGGAGCGAACTGAGATGGAGAAGATTGAGATTAGATGCAGGAACGGTCATTGCAACAGACTGTTTATGAATTACTATGTAACAGGAAATAATGTGGATTTGAATCTGGAAGGATTTGAATTGAAGTGTGAAAAGTGTAAAAGGGTTCTTCGCCTGAAGAATTATACAGAGCAGATACTTATGGAACGTTCTGAAAACGGAGTGTTCAGAGTATAGAAACCGATAACAATTAAATGATGGCACCACCTGATAAGGGCGGCATTTATTATAAATGTGACAGCACCACGGACGCAGGGGAAAGATAACCAGTTTTTGGACTGGCTTTCCTTTGCGTTCTTTTTTTATGCGTAATGTAGAAAAATATATGTCCACCAACAGTTCTGTAACTGGTTATTGCCAGAAACAGAAAGGATGGAAAAGGATATGTACGATCTTGTAGAAAGTGGAAAGAGAATCAGAAAATTAAGGGAGAAAAAGGGTATGACACAAGAACAGCTTGCAGATATGGTAGGAGTTTCTTACAAAACGATTAATGCTATTGAAAATGGTTCAAGAGGTACAACGGTAGATACTTTGGACTTGTTAGCGGATGGACTGGGTTCGACTATTGATTATATAGTAAAGGGAACAGTGGAAAATGATGAGATTGCAATTCTTTTGTCCGGATTGTCATCTGACAAACAGGAACTGGCAAGGAGATTGTTTAAAGGCATAGTAGAAAATTTGTAATCTACTATGACGGGGAAAAATCTACTCCGGCGGGATAAAGGAAGATAAGAAAATTTTATAGAATGAGTACATGGTCAACAACGACAGAACATAAAAGGTCCTGACTATGTATTTCATAGCGGACAGGCTGCCAGCTTTGCTTGCAGAATCATGGGATGTGTTGTGGACCAGCATTTTGAAAACTGAATAGGACACGCATATCCCACGATTTTCTATTTCGCCTTTCTTATTACATAAGAGGGGTGGCAGAATCCCATTTCGTGCGACGATGTACCTGATATCCTGCTGATTATGAGAAACAGAGGATATTCGCCTGTGAAGGTATTGAGCAGAGGGTTGTGCCTACCGGTTTAGCAGCCGGAGATAATGAGTAGAGGGTGCACCTGCCTTTTGGCAAAACGCATTGGCAGAGAGTGGCTACTTTCGCAAGTCCTTGATGGGCATGGATACTACGAAGTGAATGCAGCTAGCATAGGATATGTTACCCGGCTGGGGGAAGTGCCGAGAGGCGGGTCGAAAGACCAGGGAAGATTTCTTGTCTTCCCACACAAGTGGATTTATTGCAGAGCCTGCAAACATCAACAATATGAATAATAGGAACCGTGCAGTGACTTCTGGATAAGTCCCCTTATGTGAGAAGACAAGGCGCTTGGCATATGACGATATGCCATTCTCAAATTAATATAAGACAAGGAGATTTAATTTATGAAGAGAAATACAGAATTTGCACGAGTTGCTATGGTAGTAGTAGCTCAGTTCCCTGCTGTAGCAGAAACAAATGAGGCTGAAATACTTGCGGCTTTCTGTGATGAGGAAGATATGTTACCAACCATTTTTATCAGGGAAGAAACAAGCAGCGGTTTGTTGGATGCCAGAGGATATCAGACCATCATGGATATGCTGGACAAGGATATGATTGATGGAGTGCTGGTCATAAGTGGAGAAATTCTTGATGGCGAGTTTGGCAATAAGTTAGTTGCTGATTCTGAGGAAAAGGACTTTTTCATTATGTCCTATGAACAGGAGATGGCAATCCGTGCCGCAGAGGCACAGAAGCAGAATGAAGCATTGTTCTTTGCGAAAGCCTTTGGGCAGGGTGTGGACATCTTATCAGTCCTTGTAATATAAGTTAAGTGATGCCGGCCGGGCAACCGGTCGGCAGATTGGAGGCAATATGAATATTGTTGAATACGCAGAGAAACAACCGGATGAGCCTTTAGTGGGGCTCATTTTTGTTGGAAACAGTAACAGCACGATTGCTGATGAACTGGAAGCAGATGCATTGAAATTCGGTTTTGAAATCACAGATACGATTATGGATGAGACAAATCCCGTGGATATGCTGAAATGGTATATGAAGAATACTTCCATTATTGCGGTACTTGTCCGGGATATTTGTGATATTTCGTCAGACCAGAAAATTCTTATGGATGTTTTAAAAGAAGCGGAACGCCAGGATGTAAGGATTCATTCAAAGTCAATCGGTTGGAATGCTGTGACTGCTGTGCCCTGGGATGGTGATATGGGTTGCTGATGAACGATGTGGCAATTTTACCATTTGGTGCAGCAATTATGAAAAATGGCAGGATAACAATACAGTTTCCTACGGAACAGGAAGCTTACGAATATAAAAAGGAATTGGAGGAATTGAAAAGTGAGAATAGGACAGAGCAGAAATGTGGTTATAAAGAGTAATCCGGAAAATAGCAGATTGGGTATGCGGGGAGCTGCTTCATATAATGGAGAACATTCCGGGTATCGAAGACAGTATGGGCAGGGCTATCCTCAGAATAATCTGCGAATGAATGTGAATAACAATTGCCAGAACATGCCATATGGTGGACAGCCTGTAAGAAATAAGGTAGACAAAAGTATGCCGGAAAATATTGAAAAAGCAATGATGGTTGAGGCTCAGGAAAGAGGTGCTATCTATCTGGTAGACTTTGGAGATGATAAATCCTGTTGCTTAACGGCTGGAGTCAGACCTGCCATATGCATCAGTACGGATTCCTATCATAGAAACAGTCCGATACTTCGTGTTGTACCGATGACAAAGCATTTTAAGTCGGTTGATGCCGGTTATCATGTCTTTGTAAACAGAGATAAGTGTGTTGGATTAAGGGAGTCTGGTATGGCTTTAGGGGAACAGACAAGACCGGTGGATCGCAGTATGATTGTCAAAAAGATTGGAGAAATTGTTGACGATGGATTGTTTGATGAAATCCTTGCTGCGGCAGATGTAATTGTAAAGAGTTACAAATAAGAAAAAGGGGATGTTAGAGCTGCATACTTTAGCATCCCTGATTATCTGTTAACGAAAGTGCATCAGTTTAGCTGGTGCTTTTTCTTTACCAAATAATGGAATATTTTTTTGAAAGGTGGGGATGCTTATATGGTAAAAGATAATGTTTGCTTGGAGGATGTGGAAGTTATGCGTATGAAGCTGATGGAAGCGGATAAAGCGTCTTTGCCTGTTATGGAAGATTTGAATGTAAGTCCCAAGGAACGAAGAAATGATAAGCTAAAGAAGATAGCAGCTCATTCCTCCGGTTCTTCTTTGTGGAATATCTGTGATACTGTAGTGATGCTTAATTTTGTAGGAGAAGCAAGCACGAATGACATTATGGATGAGTACATTCAGTCCTATACAAGGGTAAGCTACTAAAGGATATTTCCGAAATGTGGCAAAAAGAATCATTGGACAAATCGAGAAACGTATGATAAATTTAAGTCAGGACAATTAGCCGGAACTTTGTTTAGGACTGAGCGTAGGACCTCAATTCTAACCAATAGGACCAATTAGCTGAAACTCCTGACTTTTTTGATGAGAAACATCATCGTTTCTGACCAATAAAGGTTAAGGAGAATAAGCAGATGAAAAATACGAATTTGGTATATGATACCGGAGCCTATGTTCGTCTGTCTAAAGACGATTTGGACATTGATGGTATCCTGAAGTCAGAGAGTAACAGTGTCAGCAACCAGAGGGATATTCTGAGAGAATATATCAGAAGTCACTCAGATTTGGAGTTGTACGACATATATGTAGATGATGGCTTTTCCGGCAAAGATTTTGAACGTCCTGAATTTCAGAGAATGATGGAAGATATTGAAGCGGGAAAGGTCAACTGCGTTGTAGTGAAAGACCTTTCCCGTTTTTCGCGTGATTCTATGGAGGCTACCGAATATCAAAAACGAATCTTTCCGAGAAAGAATATTCGTTTTATTGCAATAGGAGATGGATTTGACAGTTTAACAGCCACTTCTATTGAAAGAAATCTTGTTTTACCGGTAAAAAATATGGTAAACGAGGATCAGCTGGTAAAAACATCCCAGTCAATCAGAATGAGTCAGGAATTGAAAATGAAGTCTGGTGCATTTATTGGGAGTTTTGCCACCTATGGCTATAAGAAGAGTGAGGCAGATAATAACATTCTTGAGATAGATGATTATCCGGCAGGGATTGTCAGGGAGATATATGATTCTAAAATCTGTGGAATGAGCATGGATGGGATTGCAAAGATGCTGAATAGTCGTGGAGTTCTTTCGCCGATGTCATATAAGCTTGAAAATGGCGAGAAATACAACACGGGCTTTGCAGTAGGCGAACATCCCAAATGGTCAGCACAGGCAGTTCGCAGAATCCTTATGAACGAAGTTTACACCGGAACGATGGTACAGGGTAAGAGTTCGACGATAGGGTTTAAGTCTTCTAAACGCAAGAAGAATGAAGATGGCACAGATTTTTGTGTCAGAGTGGAAAATACACATGAAGCCATTATTTCCAAAAGTGATTTTGCAACAGTTCAGAGATTGCTGAAATTTGAAGGCAGATGGAAAGATGGTGGAGATGTAAGTATTTTCAATGGAGTTTTGATGTGTGGAGATTGTGGTACTCCGATGATTCGCAGAACCTATAAGAATAAAGACGGCGATAAGCGTGTTTATATTTGTAAGACGAAGAATGTTGGCAAGGGATGTACCCGTCATGCGATAGAAGAAGAAAGGCTTTGTGAGATTGTATTACAGGCATTGAAAGTGTATGTGAGTGGCTGTATTGATTATTCAAAGCTTATTGATAAGGTAAGGCAGTATCAGTTGTCTTTTGACCATATCAATGATTATGATGCAAATATGAAACGACTCAGAGAAGAATACAATCTTGTGTCATCAGACTTGGCAGCATTTCAGTCAGATTTGGCGGCAGGCATTATTACACAGGAGCAGTATGAAAAGTACACAAAGAAGTATCAGAAGAAGCTTGCTGATATTTCTGCTTCTATGGAAGAAAGTGAACGAATTGTAAAAAGCCTTTTAACAGATGGTGTTGCAGCCGGAACAAAGCTTGAAGAGCTGAAACGCACGATGAGAATTAAAGAACTTGATAGAAAGACTCTTCTAAAGTTCGTTGAGTGCATCTGGGTGTTTGAAGATAGTGAAGTACGCTTACAGATAGATTTTAAGTTCAGAAATGAAATTCCTGCACTGGAGTCCATGAAAAAGTGTTATGAAGATGCTGAATTCAAGCATAGATGCGAAGCTTGGGAGGTGGTTTAAATGGCTAAGAGAGCAAGGCGATTTGAAGCACCGGTACAAGATATGGAAACTTCGATTCCTGTGATTAAGACAGCTGGGTATGTCAGATTATCGGTGGATAAGAACGATAGGAAGACAGAATCCATTGAAAACCAGAAGCAGGTAATTGAGGCATACATTAACAGACACAATGAGAATCCGGAAAGAAAGTTTGTTTTAGAGCTTGCGGGATTTTATGAAGATAAGGGTCTAACCGGTACGGATTTTGACAGAAAAGGTTTTGAAAACCTGATTAATGATGCAAAGTCCGGTCAGATTAATTGTATCATTGTAAAAGATTTCTCAAGATTTGGACGAGACTTTTTGGATGGTTGTAATTATATAGAAAATGTCCTTCCTTTTTTGGAAGTTCGATTTATTGCTATTTCCGATCAGTACGATTCTATGGCTCACGATGCAGCAAGCAGACGATTTGAGGTTCGTCTGAAGAATCTTATTAATGAGATGTATGCATTGGAAAGTTCAGAGAAGGTTTCGGATGTTAAAGCACTCAGTCAGAGGCGAGGTTCATTTATTGGAAGCAGGTGTCCGTATGGGTATCGTGCAGAATGGGTGAATGGAATCAGAACATTATTTCCTTCAGGAGATGCAGCACTGGAAGTTCAGCGAATGTATGCAATGTATCTGAATGGAGCAACCATCAATGATATATTGGATTATCTGTATGAAAAGCGAGTGAACAGACCAAAGGAATGGCTGGAGACAGGAAAAACCTATGCAGAAGAGAATGAGCCAATCTTTCGATGGAGAAGAGGCAGTGTTCAGGATATTCTGAGAAATGTTGTGTATGCCGGAGATATGGCACAGGGGAAATACCGGTGCAGACTATACGAGGGGCAGAAACAGCGACAGACTATGACGGAAGATGACTGGGTAGTGGTTGAGAATACTCATGAAGCACTTGTCAGTAAAGAGGATTTTAGAAAGGCAAGCCAGAGAGTGAATGATGAGCTGAATGTTCAGATTTCAACTGGCGGTAAAAAGCCGAAGAGAGAACGTAAGAATGCGATATATGAGAACATTTTTGCAGATGTTGTTTACTGTGGTGACTGTGGTAAACGCCTGGGTGCTATGTACTATCAGGGGCGTATCAAGGATGTCAGACGATACAGATACTATTGTCGTGGGGCATATGTAAAAGACCACAGACAATGTGTTTATAAGTCGATTGCAGAAGACAAGCTGATTGAGATTTTTCAGTGTGTGATAAGGGAAACCTTGAAAGCCTATGGTATAAGAGGGAAGGACTTAACACAGGCGAATAACAAAGCGGCTCAGAATGTGATTGATGACATTCAGAGAGAGCAAAAGGAGCTTTTGAAAAAGAAAGATGCTCTGGAGAATTTAATTCAAGAAGCGTATTTCGATATGAAGCGTGGTAACAAGACATTGTTAGAATATAATGAGGTTCGCCATGATGCTCAGGCAAAAGCAACAAAGTATGGCAATGAAATTGCTGCTTTGGATAAGAAACTCATGCATTTTAACAGAGAAGTGGAAAGACAGAATAAGTTTTTAAGAAGCCTGCTCAAAGCAAATACCACCAGAAAACTGGATAAGGTGCTTGTGAATGAGATAGTTGATTCCATTTATCTGTATGAAGATGAAAGAGTAGTTATCAATCTGAAAATCAAAGGGGGTGACGTTTGTGCTGTTGGATAAGTATTTGATTAGCTATGAACGTCTATCCAAGGATGATCCGGATAGCGAAGAAAGTAGCAGTATTATGTACCAGAGGATGATTATCAGCGACTTTGTGAAAAATGATGCTGAGTTATCCTGCTTTGAATTGAAGGAATATGCAGATGATGGTTATTCAGGAACGAATCTTGACCGTCCGGGAATGCAGGAGATTCTTCAACTGGTAAAAGAAAATAAGATGTACGGCATTGTTGTGAAAGACCTTACCAGATTTTCAAGGGATTTTATCGACATTCAAAAGTATTTGGAAAGAATCTTTCCGGCATTGGATGTACGATTTATTTCTATCGGGGATGAATTTGACAGCAATGACTACATTGGAAAGCCTTTAGAGATGCGAATGAAATTTAAGAGTATTCTGGCTGATTATTACTGCAAGGATACTTCTGATAAAATCATTCAGCAGCTTACATCGAAAAAGTCTCAGGGCAAATTTATTGCAGGCAGCACTCCTTTTGGGTATAGTAAATCAAAAGAGGATAAGCACAAACTTGTAATAGAACCGAGAGAGGCAGAAGTGGTAAGAAAGATTTTTGATATGGCTCTTAGGGGATATAATATCAACAAGATTGCCAGAAGACTGAATGAGGATGGTGTTCCTACACCAAGACAGTTCGAGAAGATGAAGCGTAATCTGAATCTGGAGCCTGTCGGTGGCAAGGCATTCTGGTATGGAAGAAGTGTTCACTCTATTCTTACCAATGAAGCCTACATTGGGACGATGACTTACAATAAGTACAGGCAGAGAGCAGTGGGCAGTAAGAAAAAGGAATTGCTACCTTCATCAGAATGGAGTAGGATATATAATAATCATGCTCCCATTATCAGTGAGAGCGATTTCTATAAGGTGCAGGAGCATTACAGTAATAACGAGAAGATGCAGAGCCGGGGCAGCCGAAGCAAAAACAAAGGAAAGTATCCCTTATTGGGAAAACTTTATTGTGGAGCCTGTCAGAGAGCTTTGGGAAGGATTGCCTATATGAAGTATGATGCACCTGTAATTTGCAATACACCGAATTATACGGATGCATTTGACTGTTATGATGGTGATTATACAATGGAGGAAATTGAGGAAGTGGTTCTTTATCAGATAAGGAAGCATATCAAAGAGGTGTTATCCGTTGATTTGCTTACCGGTCAGGAAATGATGGAGATTACAGACAATATTTCTTCCTATAATGTTAAGATAGTTAAGATGAAGGAAGAATTAGAAGTGTGCGACGATAAATTGCAAGAGCTGCTGGTTCAGAAACATCGTGACAGGATAACTACAACTCAGTTTATGGAGAGCAAGACGCTTTTGGAAGTGGAGAGAAGGTCGTTGAATGAATCTGTTCACGAGACGGAGAAAGATATCCTTGAACTGAAAAGATCACTTAATCAGGCACAGAAGAAGGAACGAGAGATTGCTGCTTACGGCAGTCTTGAGAAGATTACACCAGAGCTTGTAGATGGGTTAATCGAAAAGATTTACTTGTATCCGGGGATGAAGATGAATATTGTTTGGAAAAACAACTGACATTACCATCACTCAGGCAGTTATTTCAGGTATGACACTACATTGACACAAGCATTACCCAATAATCAATCTTTGGTGCAGATTTGGTTGCAAAAAAAATATGCAATTTTTTTAAAAAAGTTCTTGACACAAGCAGGAATAGTTCGTAGAATTGATGATTTGGGGAGAGTTGTAATTCCTAAGGAAATCAGAAGGACGTTAAGAATAAGGGAGGGGGACCCGCTTGAGATATTCACCGACAGGGAGGGAGAAATCATACTCAAGAAGTATTCTCCGATAGGTGAGCTGGGGGAATTCGCAAGGCAGTACGCAGATTCTCTGGCGCAGAGCACGGGAAATATTGTATGCATAACGGACAGGGATCAGGTAATAGCTTTTGCGGGGGCACCGAAGAAGGATGTTCTTTTAAAGCCTATAAGCAGGCAGCTTGAGGAGTCGATAGACGCAAGGGAAAGCTTTGCTGCGGTGCGTGATGACAGAAGGTTCATTCCCATAATACAGGGTGAGAATGATGAGTACAGCTCACAGGCTGTAAGTCCGATTATATGTGAGGGTGACGCAATAGGTGCTGTCATAATCACAACGAAGGAGCCTAAAATCAGATTAACTGAAACCGACTTAAAGCTCACCGGTTCTGCAGCAGGTTTTCTGGGAAAACAGATGGAGTCCTGAGCAACAGCCGGTATATAGCATAATGCCCTTAAAATGCTTATTTTTTCTTGACAAATATAGCCAAAACATATATAAATAATTGTGAAGGTTCAATATTATTTCAGGAGGATTTTCTAAAATGAACAAGACAGAATTAGTTGCAGCTATTGCTGAGAAGACAGAGTTATCCAAGAAGGATGCTGAGAAGGCACTTAAGGCCTTCACAGATGTAGTTGCTGAGGAGTTAAAGAAGGGTGAGAAGATTCAGTTAGTTGGCTTCGGTACATTCGAGGTTGCTGAGAGACCTGAGAGAGAGGGAAGAAACCCTAGCACAGGCAAGGCAATGAAGATTGCTGCTTCTAAGAGCCCTAAGTTCAAGGCTGGTAAGGCACTTAAGGATACAGTTAACGCTTAATTGATTGTGATAATCCTGAACGAATGAAGACATCCCAAGGCTGCGTCGGTGGTCTTGGGATGTTTGCATATTAAAATTGTACAACTGTTTATTGGTGAATGGGCGTTTAGTAATTATCTATAGCGATGTGTTGGTAAGAAGGAGATTAATATGAGATTAGATAAATATTTGAAGGTATCAAGACTGATAAAGAGAAGAACCGTTGCGAATGAGGCGTGCGATGCGGGGAGAGTGCTTGTGAATGACAAGCCGGCTAAGGCTTCCTGCGAGGTCAAGGTCGGGGACACTATTGAGATAGCGTTCGGTACTAAGAATGTGAAGGTTGAGGTTCTTGATATTGTGGAGACCACGAAGAAGGAAGAAGCCAAGGATATGTTCAAGTATCTGTAGAGCGGGTGCTCTGTAAATATTTATGCATAATTACATAAACCCCATAATATATTTAGGATATGGCAGGAAGTATATATAAGGGGGATGTGTTATGGAGGAGCTTCCGGTATCCGGGAAAATGCATAAAATATCATCGAACAACAGAAAAAACTGTAGTGTTACAGGTGTCACGGACGTCATTTCATTTGACCTTAATCAGGTGCTTTTAGAGACAGAGTACGGAATGCTGACTATAAAGGGACATGACCTGCATGTGGGAAAGCTATCGGTTGACAAGGGTGAGCTTGAGGTGGACGGAAAGATAGACAGCTATGTCTATTCGGAGGTTATGAGTGCGGCGAAAAAGGGTGAGTCATTCCTCAACAGACTTTTTAAGTGAAAGAGGGGCTGCTTTTGAAGGAATTTATAGCGCATGAATTTCGTTTCCTTTTATGGTGTCTGTGCTGTGGCGCTATGCTCGGGGCGGCATACAGGGTGCTGGTGGTGTTTAGAAGGCTTGTAAAGCATCACGGTTTTTTTGTTGCTTTGGAGGATGTACTGTATTGGTTTTTGTCTGCGTTTGTCATGTTCGCTGTGATACTTGTGGCAAATGATGGCGCAGCCAGATGGTTTTCGATAGCCGGGATGGTTGTCGGAATGGTAATTGTCTCCGTGATATTGAAATATATGGAGAAAGGGGTTACAATTATTTATTATAAGCTAGGAAAGGTACGTGAGCGTAAGGATGGCAAGAAAAAACACAAAACAGAAAAGTGTCATGCGAAAGAATAGGAAGTACGGAAAACACGTCGTTGTTATGCAGAATAGGCGCATATCGCATAATTATACCTGGCTTGCGGGTGTGGCTGCAATCATGCTTATGGCGATAATATGTCTGGTAGTAAGCAAGTCATCGGGCAGGCTTACGGATAAGAACGCTGCTTATGATAAACAGATTGCTGCACTCACGCAGCAGATAGATGAGCAGAATAAGCGCAAGGAAGAGCTGCAGACCCGCTCTATCTATGTCACGACCAAGCAGTTTATTGAGGAATTTGCGCGTGAGAAGCTTGGACTTATCTATGAGGATGAGCTGATATTCAGGGCTAATGATAACAGCGGGAAATAGGAAAATTACTTATAACTGCCCGGACAGGGCGGCTGCCGGTAAATAAGAATGTGAAACAGAAGAACTGCCGATAAATAAAAGGGGATTGATTCTAAGGGGAGAATCGAATGGACAATTTATTCTATTCACAGGGAAAACTCAGGGAGTATGCGGATGCATTCCGAAGACTGATGAACGTTTATGGTGGCGGCGGCAGGACAGCACTCTCATTGCAGCTTAAAGAGACGGCAGCTATGCTTGAGCGTATTTTAGGTGACAGTGAGGAACAGGCAGACTGTATAATCAGCGAGGAACAGAAAGGAAAACTGTATGATTACCTAAGGTCGGAAAGTATAAACGTGTCCGGGATACTGTATTTACAGCCGGTAAAGGGAAGAATTGAGATTGTCATGCGGCTTTCGAGAAAGAGAGGCTGTATAACGGCAGGACAGCTCGCACAGGATATCGGAGAAATACTTGGAAAGAGGCTCCGGGCAGCGGAGGGAAGCAGAAGGGTATTAGGTAAGGACGAGGGCGAATTTATTTTTGAGGAGAGAACGGATTACCGCATTTTATTTGGACATGCCGGCTGCAGCAGGGGCTTCGCACGGATATCGGGGGACAATTATTCCTACATCAACTTAGAGGGAGGCAGAAGCATTGTAAGCCTT
>ENA-OPEM01000057-OPEM01000057.1-human-gut-metagenome-genome-assembly--contig:-NODE-57-length-27785-cov-2.548071_pt1 | contig 27785 bp, 30 predicted proteins | sample MGYA00241634_ERZ501531 | MGnify/ENA primary metagenome ERZ501531 (study PRJEB25962, sample SAMEA2042385) | human gut metagenome | biome: human gut; feature: human-associated habitat; material: faeces... | reverse complement strand
GAGGCGGTAAGATTTCAGCGTATTGATTTGTTTACGGTTACATTAAGACGAATCGGCGAGTACATTGCAAGGGCACAGCTTAAAGACGCTATTGAGGTGCTTGTAAACGGTGACGGCAACGCAAATCCTGCGGCAAATGTTGATGTTGCGGCGAGCGGTTCAATTACTTATGCCGACCTTTTAAAACTTTGGTCACAGCTTTCACCGTATGAACTCAATACAATTATTGCACCGACAGACGCTATGCAGAAGTTGCTTTCTATGAGCGAGATGCAGGATGCAAACGCAGGTCTTGATTTTCAGGCAAGCGGCAGAATGATTACACCGCTCGGAGCATCTCTCCTTCATGCTCCGGAAATGACAGGCAGCAAGATTATCGGTTTTGACAAGAACTGCGCACTCGAAATGGTACAGGCAGGCAATGTAAATACCGATTATGACAAACTTATTGACCGTCAGCTTGAAAGAGCGGCAATCACCTGTACCGCAGGTTTTTCAAAGATTTTTGCGGATTCCGTAAAGACTTTGTCTTACTGATGAGGTGAAGTTTTGAATACGGGCAACATTGTTGAAAAATTTGAACTGCTTTCCGGTATTGAGAGCAGTGAGTCGATTAAGTGGCGTAGTGTTGTGGACGATGCCTGTGCCTATGTGTATTCAAGAATTGCCGACAAACCGCTTTCCGCAAGCGATGAACGCAGGATTGAGCTTTTATGTGCCGTTTATGCGTACAAACTTTATGTTATGTGCGGTAAAAGCGAAGTTTCTTCATTTAAGGCGGGAGATGTTACCGTAACAGCTCCTGCCGATGAGGGCGACAAAGCCGAAAAGCTCTGGCAGGACCAGCTTGCAAAATGTTCTGATTTAATTAAGAAAGAGGGATTTTTGTTCGGGAGAGTGGTAACTTGAAAATCTACGGCACAGTAGGCAAACTTATTGACAGATACGGCACGGAAGTTACGGTCGATAACGAAAAGACAAAGGCTTTTATTCAGCCGATAAGGTATAACAGCAGATATTACGGTACAACAAAACGCAAAGTGTCGGGAACGGTTACTTCGGAAAGATTTTTGTATATAGGCAAGCCCGAAACAAAACTGACTTGCGACAAAAGCGTAATACAAATCGCAGACCGTAAATATATTGTTAGGAGATACGATATTTACCGTGTGGGCAGGTACGGAGTATATGCATATGGCGTACTTGCACCGTGCGGTGAGGTATTGGAGGATGAGTATGAATCAGATAACTACACAACTTGACAGAATTATTGCAAGGCTTAAGCAAAACGAAAAACTTGCAAAGGTAAAGTTTATCAGAGAGCACGGAAACCACGGTGCAGAGATAAATTTAACAAGTTTTCTTGCGGTAGTTGCGGTTACGGATACCGTACTTTCAAAAAAGTATGTGGGTGATTATCTTTCCGCATCTGTAAAGGGCGAGCAGTTTTTGGCAAAAGTGCAGATCTTTGTTTATGCTCCTGCCGATGAAAACGGTAGCGGACTTTCTGAAATAACCTGCGAGATTATGCAGGGGTTGAAAAAGGCGGATACCGAAAAAATAATTTCGGAACTGTCGGTATCCGCAATTGATTTTGATACAGATATAAATGCTATTTTCAGAAAAGTTGAGTTTACTATGGAATTTTTTGTTTGCGAGGAGGTTTAAAGGTTGAGGGAATTTTTAAAGGGAGAGGATATTACCGTGCTTAAAAACGGCAATATCCTTGGAGGAATAATAAGTGTTGAAACGCAGAAAAACAGCACGGTTTATGGGGTGAAACAGTATATGAGCGACAGTGTGAGCTGTGCACATACAAAGGACGAATACACTGTTACCATAGAGATGAATGTGCCGAGCAGAGAGGGCTTTTTAAAGGAAAGCAGAATGGACAGCATTGAACTGAAAACTGCCGACGGCAGTGAAACCTACAGAAATTGCACGGTGAAAAGTGCATGGTGCAGACACAAATCCGCCGATTTTTCAATACTGAAAATGGTGCTCGGCTGCGAGAAAAGAGAGGTTACATAATGGATTACAAAGAAAACGATTTTGCCAAAAACGAGGGACAGGCTGAAAAAATCAGCGAGGAACTTGAAAGAGAGAGCAGACGATACAGTCACGGATTTTCGGAGGAAGAAGAGGCAAGAGAAAGATGACGCTTGTTCCTATGAGATTTAAAAACTATGAATGGAGATATAATCCGGAAGAGATAAGTTTTGAGTGTGAAAAAAACATACAGGAGCTTAACTCGCCGAAAAACACGGCATATATTCAGAGTCTCGGCAGAAAAAACAGGCTTATAAAAGGAAAAGGTCAGCTTTGCGGAGAGGATTGCCACGAGCAGTTTGCAAATTTGTGGAAAGTTTTTGAGGAGGGCGGAGTAGGTGTGCTTGCTTTGCCTTTTATAAAACCGGTGTATGCGGTGTTTGAAAAACTTACGGTAATCGGCGAGCCTGTACCCGATATGCTTACATACAGCTTTGTTTTCAGAGAAGTTATGGAGAAAGAGAAGAAAACGGCGGTAAATACATACATCACAAAAGCAGGCGACTGTTTGTGGGATATTTCTTACGCTTTCAATGTTCGGATTGAAACGCTGTTAAAACTCAATCCGTGGGTTAAGCGGGCGGACGAGCTTATGCAAAAAGGAAAGGTGATAAAGCTGTGCTGAAATTTAAGATGACAACGCATAGCGGAATGCTTTTACTGCCGTCACCCGTTACCGTGGTGTATAACAGTGAGTTTTCTGTGCCTGCCGATGATGTAACCGTTGAATTTCCGTATATCAAAGGATACGAGGACGGCGATTTTCTTTACGGCTTTGACGGCGAAAACTTAGTGTTTAAGGGGCAGATTGACGAAATTATTACCAAAAGCAGCGGTGAGAAAATTACCGTAAAAATTACGGCGAGAAGTATGGCGGGTATTTTGCTTGACAACGAGGCAGAACCTTGCATTTACTTTAATGCGTCATCATCCGTGATTTTTGAACGGCATTTACAGCCGTTTGGCTTTAACGGTTACATCGGCGACAACAATCCTTATTTCGGTTATATAAAAATCAGTAAGGGCATGAGCCAATGGCAGGTGCTTGAAAATTATTGCGTAAATAAATACGGAAAAAAGCCGAGAATTACAGGCGACGGCAGAGTTATATTAAACGGCGGTATCAACGGTGAAGTGCTTTGCTTCGGCAACAATGAAAGTTACAGGTATATTTCGGTGGAAAGCAGAATAAAGCGTTACAAGGTGATTTCCGATGTCAGATTAAAGGTGAAGCAGGGCAACAGATACGGCAGTGTAATAAAAAACAGCCTTGCGGATACAAGGCTTGTGCGCAGAAGATATGTTGACGCATTGACAGGCGGTGGTTCTGTGGGAACAGCCGACAGAATTATAAGCACCAGCAACGGTAATGCTTTTGAAATTGAACTTGTATGTCCGTATATGCTTATGTGCGAGGTCGGCAACAAAGCAACGATTAACGATGAGGTTATCGGTTCTTATGACGGACTTTATGTGCACAAGATAAGATACACTGCCGACAGCAAGAGCGAAAAAACAGTTATTACACTGAAAAAGGAGATTTGATATGTGGATTGCGGAGAATTTAAGTAAAAATTCAATTAATAAACCAACGGCGGAGAGCGGTAATGTTGTGATGAGTGAAATCGGCAACAATGCGATTATCGCATCGGGCGAACATATAGGACTTGATTTTGTTACACCGTACGGAATCGTGTCTATTCCTCCCGTAAAGGAAAAAGCCGTTGTACTTCCGCTTGCCGACAAGGAGGTTTGCGTGGGCGTTATTTCGGAGGTTTCTTCCGTTCAGCCGGGTGAAATCCTGCTTAAGTCAAAGGGCGGTGCAGAAGTATATCTGAAAAATGACGGCTCGGTATATATAAACGGTGTAAAGGTTGGTGACTGATACGGATACGCTGATTAAAAATAAAGATATTGCGGTTGACAGCGGCGGCAGGTATATTCATATTTCGGGTGACGATGAAATTTTACAGCAGGCATTTTTTAAAATAAGCGCAAAATTTGCAGGCTTTGTGTATAACCGTGAACTCGGATGTGAACTAAACAAGGTGGATTTTGATGATGAGAATTTTCAAGAAAAAGTTAATCTTATAATGTCGCAGGCACTGGCGGATTTTCCGACAGTTACTGCGAAAGTTTTGGCTTTGAGAAAACCGAAATTCAGTATCAGATTGATTTGCAACGAAAGCGTAAGAGAGGAGATTATTAATACAGATGATTACCTATGATGAAATTTACAACAGAATGAAATCGGAGTTTTCGGCAAAAAGCAAATATGATTTTGACGAAGCGAGTGATGCGGCAATAAGAATGAGGGTGCTTGCAGGCGAAATTTTTAACGCAATGACAAATATTGAGTGGCTGAAAAATCAGATGTTTGTTGCTACCGCAAGCGGTGAGTATCTTGATTATTTTGCATCTCAAAGAGGACTTGAGCGTAAACAGGCACAGAAAGCGCAGGGTGAACTTACATTCTTTATCAATGAACCTGTTGAAAACAGCATTTTTATTCCTAAAGGAAGTATGGTCGCCACGGCAGACACCGAGCCGCTAAGATATGTTACTGTTGAAGATGCGAAGATTGCGGCGGGAAATACACTTGTCAGCGTTTCGGCAGAGGCGGACAAGGCGGGTAAGATTTCAAATATTCCCATTAATACAGCAAAAATCATTGTATCCGCACCTGCGGAAATCAATTACGCATATAACAGAGAACCGTTTGAGGACGGTTGTGACGAAGAAAGCGACGATGAATTAAGGAAAAGAATTAAGGCAAGTTTTCTTGTGCCGTCAAACGGAACAAACAAAGCATATTACGAAAAACTTGCGCTAAGTGTACCCGGAATTACTAAAGCGGGAGTTATAGCAAAGGGCAGAGGTACGGGCACGGTAGATGTATATGTAAGCAACGGAGAAAATTCGCCGTCATCGGCGGCAGTGGCACAAGCACAGGTGCTTATCGCCAAAAACAGAGAACTGAATGTTGATGTTAAAGTTATTTCGGCACAAATGAGAAAAATTAATTTGTCTGTCGCAGTGTATGCTAAAGACGGATATATCAGAAATGATATAGTGAACATTTGTACACAGGTGTTTAAAGATTACTTAAATGAAATTGAGATAGGCGGCACTATGTATGTGGCGGAGCTTGGAAAAAGGCTGATGAACAGCGGCTGTATTTGTTCATATAAATTTCCGACGAATTTTGTTGATGTGAATGCGACGGCGGCACAGGTATTTTCGGTCGGCACTGTAAAAATTGAGGTGAAATGATGGACAGTTATACTTCAATGGTTAAAAAACTTACGGATACCAAACTTTATTCGGTTAGAACAGGCGGCAGAACTTATGCGGAATTAAAAGCCTTTTCCACAGGGCTTGATCTGCTTTTTAACGAGCTTGGCGAAATGCTCAAAGAATATTTCATTGATACGGCGCAAAGTTACGGACTTACCGAACGGGAAAGATTTACAGGCGCAGTGAGAGATGATTTGAGTATTGAGAAAAGGCGGGAACTTTTAAAGATAAGAGAGCAGACAAACGAGGAGTTTTGTACTCCCGAGGGTTTTAATAAGATTTTGGAGGGATACGGACTCGGTAATTTTAAAATCACCGAAAATCCGTCCCAAAACGCTTTGAGCGTAAAAATTTCCGATTCCTTGAGCGAATTAAATAAAGTATGGGTAAATAAGATGATTGAAAACGACTTCCCTGCTCATCTTGAGATTACGGTTGAATTTGCAAGTTGATTTTAAGGGCGAACGGTAAAGTGTGGTTCGGCTTACTTTAGTCAAGCGACAAAATATTAAATAACAAAAAATTTGAGCGGTAAACCACAACCCACCACTCATTAAAATACAAACAAAAAACTCCTATCGGTAATGGTTACTGATAGGAGTGTAATTTTTTAATCCTCATTTAATTTTCTGACCTTTTCCATGTGGCGGAAATGTTTATAGCGGTAAAGTACATTTTCTGCCCATTCTCGGTCAATTTTTATAAAGCCTTTAAGTTTTTTGTCTTTATAAGCAAATTTGTCAATGATTCCCTTTGACTTGCCGTATATTTCAAGTCGTGCGGTTTGTACATACGGTTCTTTGTTTTTGCCTGTAAAATATGTAAAGCCCATTGTGTTGGTTTCTCTGTCATACATTGACAGGTATCCCTCGTTTACTTCAATGTTTCCGAGCTTTTTCGATACCGTCTGGCTAATTGCGAGTTTTGTCAATTCTACAGCCATATCGTCAAGTCCCGATTCAAAAATAAACAGCTTTTCCTTGAATGCATTGAATGTTGGCACAATTCGCTTGTTGATGTTGCGCAGATTGCTGTATTTGTTTTCAAGCTCATTGTCGCAAAGCTGAAAACGGTCAATTTTAGGTATAAGGTAAACCATAAAACGGTTTTTCATATCGTTATATAAAAGCGGATAGTTAAGTTTAGCGGTGTAGCCGCAGGACGGACATCTGAAATCAAACAACTCTCCGTCAAGCACTCTTTTTCTTATAGTTTTATCTCGTGCAGGATTTATGCTTGTGTGGATTTCCGCTTTGCTAAGTTCTCCACAACCCGGACACACTATTGCTTTTATTACCTTGTCCGACATATTTCAACACCTCTTTCTAAAATATTATATCAAACAAGTACATTTTTAACAAGCAAATTCAAAAAAAATATTGATTTTATCTTTAATATCTGTCATAATAATAGTGTTATAAAAACGAACCCGCATTTATGCGTTAAAGGAGATATTGCTATGACTTTTTTTGATACTGTTAAAGGTACAGTCAACACTGCGGCAGATACTATTTCTAATGTTACTCAGAATATTGTTGAGAAAAACCGTACAAATGCAAAACTTAACCGTCTTCGCCTTATTATGAAATGTGAAAGTGAGCTTATGAACAGAGCATATATTGCTTTGGGTAAGTCTTTCTATGAGAATACAAAGAAAGGCGAGAGCGTTTCTGAAGAACAGCAGAAAAAGCTTTTTGAAGTAATTGAAAATTCCAAAGCTAAGATTGCCAAGGCAAGAGAGTGTTACCGTCAAATTGTTGACAGTTCAAACGATATTTTTTACGGTACACCCGAAACACAGCCGAAACCTGAATTTAAAAACGAAGAGGTTGTTGACATTACAGTTGCTTGCTCAAATGAAAACGAGTACAAAAGTTCTCCTTTCGAGGCACAGCCGGAGAAAAAGGAAGAGCCTGCAAAAGAAGTTCAGAACGAACCCGTAAAAGAAGAAGTTAAAACAGAAGAGAAAAAGTCTGTTGATAGGGAGATGGAGGCTTTAAAGGCTTATGTAAATAGGCTCTCACAGAGAGATGCTAAGGACGAAAGTCTTGACGCCGACACCGAAACCGATGACAAAGAGTTATTTTGATTTTAACTAAAAAATAAATTCTTATCCGCTGTTCTTTGTGAATGGCGGATTTTTTTTGCCGTGAATTTAGGCGGTTATTTATCAAAAGTTGGGGTAAATTATTGTTAACTAAACTTTTATAATTCTTATGCCAAAATTCACCTTAATTTCACATGGTCAATATAATATAATCATATACAGAGGCTATGATATTTACACAGTCAGAAAAAAGTATAGTATCATACGAAATCGCCGATTTTTGTATCATTTTTGCATCTAAAAAAAATTGTTGTTCTTTTTGGCTTGACAAAATCACTGTATAGATATATAGTTATATGTATTAATGAGTGTAATACAAAGTGCGTATATAAAAGCTGATTTGTATAGAAAGGGAGCAACTTTTTAATGAAAAAGTTTGTGTTGATATTTGTTACTGCGGTTGCGGTGGCTAGTGTTTCTGTTTTTGCCGCATATAATTTACCGGAAAACACCGATGCATCTAAATACGAAAACACGCATACTATGGCGTCAACTGTTATTAACAAAAAGCCTGCAGAGTTTACTACATCGCCGAATGTTGATATGACGGGATTTGAACTTACCAAAAATTCGCCGTCAAAGTTGAACTTAAAATGCGTTGATGAGTATCAGGAAGAGTGCTTTCCAAACAATGCTTACCACCCAAAGGTGCTTGATTTAGGTAAAGACGGTTGGAACGGATACAGATACTGGGTGTCATACACTCCGTATCCGCAAGGCAATGATGAATACGAAAATCCGCATATTGTCGCATCGAACGATTTAATTAACTATTCCGAGATTAAATTTTCGCAACCTGTTCTCTCAAATTATAAAAATGGCAGATGCTTTAATTCGGACAGTGAGATCGTTTATAACAATGACTTGAATCGTCTTGAGATAATATGGAGATACACAGACTATGATATTGATTATGCCTCTCTTTTAATGAGTTATTCATATGACGGCAATACATGGAGCAAACCGGAAACTTTTTTTGAAACCTATGACAGAAAAAAAGAAGATATGGTAAGTCCCGGTATTGTATATGATAGCGGTACATACAGAGTGTGGTATGTAAATGCTTATAAAGTAAAGTATCGTGAACTCAAGGACGGAAAATGGTCAAAAATAAGAATGTGTAAACTGCCTTATGAAAACGATGCATTTACATGGCATATAGATTTAATCAAGAATAATGATAAGTACGAAATTCTGACTTGTGCAACCGAAGATAAGCAAGATAGAAAACATATGGATCTTTACTATGCAAAGTCAGATGACGGATTGAAATTCGGCACTGCCAAAAAGGTTCTTGAGCCTACCGGTAACGATTTTGACTGGGACGGCAACGGACTTTACAGGTCGACATTTATGTATTCGGACGGAATGTATTATGTCCTTTACGGCGGAAGAAATGACGCCAAAAATTTTGGTGTGGGACTTTTATTCGGCAAAGATATGTATAATCTTTACGGTACAAACTGCGATTATATAAATGACGGAGTAAACAGCGCCGGGAAGTTTTGGAGATTTATAGATCAGTATAAAGATTTTTCAAGTGAATCGGAGATAAGCGAGGAAGGCTTTAAAGTTGACGGTTGACTTAGTAATGCTGATTTAGTTTAGAAAGGGTACATATGAAGAGAATGCTTGTGGCAGTTATGACTGCATCGGTTTTTGCAGGCTGTGCAAATACAGGAAATGCTGTTTCAAACGGTGTGAGTGAAAGCACAACATCAACATCAGAAACAAAGCCGCAGATACCATCAGCCGCTTTAAGCAAACAAACTAATTTAAAAAGTAAAAATACAGAAACTGACTCAAAAAAGAAATTTAAACAGGATTTTAATTTTTCTTCAAATTCAATAAGCAAACTTAATTTGATAAATTCCGACAGTGCAATTGAAAGTTACTATCCGAACAATGCATATCATCCAAAGTTGATTGATATGGGTAAGGAATGGAACGGTTACAGATTTTGGTTGTCTTACACACCTTATCCAAGTGGTAATGACTACTACGAAAATCCGCAGATTGTCGGAACAAACGATCTTATAAATTATTCGGAGGTAAAATTTACAGAGCCGCCTCTTGCAAATTATAAAAAATCCGTACGCTATAATTCGGACAGTCATCTTGTATATAACAAAGAACTTGACCGCCTTGAGCTGTTTTGGAGATATACGGATTACGATACCGACTATATGGCATTGTATATGAGATATTCGTATGACGGTGATAATTGGAGCGACAAACTTGTCTATTTTGAAACCTACGAAAAAGAAAAGTATGATATGGTGAGTCCTGCCATAATCCGTGACGACGGTGCATATAAAGTATGGTATGTGTGTCATTATCAACTCTATTACAGAGAATTGAGAAACGGTGTATGGTCGCAGCCTCAACCGACAGACTTAACTTTTGAAGACGGTGCATATGTATGGCACCCTGATGTAATAAAAACAAACCGCGGATATGAATTGTTAGCCTGCGCTACAACCAATAAAAAAGACAGAAAGCATATGAATCTGTATTTTTCAGCATCGGAGGACGGGTTCAGTTGGGAAACAGCAATGAAAGTAGCTTCTCCGTCAGATGATTATACAGCGTGGGACGGCGGCGGACTTTACAGACCGTCATTCATATATGCGAATAATCACTATATAGTTATGTACAGTGCAAGAAACGATTACAACGACTTCGGTATCGGACTCCTTGTCGGCAGGAATATGTTTAACCTGCATGGTACCGATTTGGATTATTTATATAATGGTCAGGCAGATACCTCACGCTTGTGGGATTATCTGAACAACGATTTATAAACCGTGCAATGCGACTTACGCACGGAAATGTTTGGAGGTGACAAAATGAATACTGAAAAGCGTGCTGTAGTGCTTGCTTGTGTAACACTGCAGTTTGATTGCGACCGAATTATTAAGATTGCAAAGCAGATTGCAGACGATACGGACTGCGACTTAAGAGTATTGTCTGTGCTTGAGCCTACGCACGATTACACCGAGGCAGCTTGGCAGATTGAATACCTTAATATGGTATCAAAACAGTTTGGTGCGGATATGACAGTGCTTTTTGATAAGAACGCAGATCGTGCAGCGGCTGAGTTTGCCAAGAAAAATAATGTCGTAAGAATTGTAACGGGACTTCACGATGGCGGTAAAGAAAGCTTCCTTGTAGGCTTTAACATAATTTTGCCTGAAATGCCGCTTACAATGGTTGCAAAAGATAATATGGTCTATTCTATGGATGTATGTAAGGTATGTTCATAAGAATTTAAAATTATTTAATATGTTAATGTGATTTAAAAGTTTGCAAATTCTTTTTCTTTCTTAATATACTCTCCCTAAAAAGGCTGACTTCGGCAATTGATACCGAGTCAGCCTTTTATAATTATTTTGCTAAACTATAAATTATTTAGATTACCTTATAATTCAGCTGTGTTAAAATTCTATATTGTTTTCCAAAGTTGAATTAGCGTTAAAAAACATTATATAATAAATCGGAATATAAGTTATTTTGCCTTTTGTTTGAACTTTTCTTTCGTTTGATACTACAAAGGCTTTTTTTATGTGGTAGTCTTCATTTTGTACAAATGTATTAAGAGCACTGTGAACTGTGTAATCTTTGCCCGATTTAACCTCAATAGGTACTGCCGAAAGGCTGTTATAGTCATCTATCAAATAATCAACTTCGCCCTTACTGCGGTTGTCATAGTAAAATAATTTATATCCGTGCGCAGTCAATTCGCTTGCCACTACGGTTTCATATACCGAGCCAAGATTTATACTGCTTTTATTATCCAAAATTGCTCTGATATTATTACCGTATAAAATACTTGTCAAAATACCCACATCATTAAGATATAGTTTCAGCAGATTTTTTCCTGTGGATTCAATTAACGGAAAAACAGGATTGGAAATTGCCTGTACATTAAGTGCTATGCCGGCGCTTATTAGATATTCAAATTCATTGCTGTAATCTGTAAAAGTTTTGCCTTTTTTATTTTCAATGTTTTTTGCTATTACTCGTTTCTTTTTATTTTCCATATTAGAAGGAATAAGATCATAAATTCTGCGTATTTTAAGCTTTTTTTCTTCATCATATTTTGATGCGTCTGCTGCATAATAATCGTGTGTTTCGTTTTGGATATTTCGCACGGACTGAATATTTTTTTCATTAAGATATGAGTTGACTGCATCCGGAAGACCGCCTATAAGCAGATATTTTTGAAAATAATCCATCATTTTATTGTGCATATTTTCATCAAGTGATTGTAATTCTTTGAATTTATTTTGCACTGCGGAGATTACAAATTCATTCATTCCGTTAGCATACAAAAATTCTTCAAAATCAAGCGGATACATTCGTACTTTACGAATACTTCCTATAGGAATTGATGTTGTTTGCGACAATGTTACACCCAAAAGCGAGCCGCTTGCTATATATGTGAACTTATTATCTTGAGATAAAAACTTAAGCAGTGTAAGTAAATGCGGATATGCCTGAATTTCATCTATAAATATTAATGTGTCGGATTTAGCTTTCATTTTATTGCCTGCAATCATACTTACTTGCAAATAAAAATCTTCAATAGTTTTTGTATTGGCAAAAAGACGGTCTCCTATGGAATCTTCAACCATATTTATTTCAATAAAATTTTCAAATAATCTTTGACCTACATAACGAATAATATATGTTTTTCCGACCTGCCTTGCGCCGTCAATCAAAAGAATTTTTTGAGTGTCAGATTTTAAATGTTCGTCAATCAATTTTTCGATTTTTCTGTAGAGCATATCGTTTCCTCCGTTCTGACTTTTCAAGTAAATTTTATCACAAATAATCTGACTTTTCAATAATATGATGTCGAATAAATTATGTTTTTTCAAATTTTGTGGGTGTGGGCAAAGCCCGCAAGACTTTAAAAAGCCTTGTTCTGATTTTTTATTATTTAAGCAATGCAAAAGGGCTGTCCCAAAACGGGACAGCCCAAAATATTACGCTATATAATATCAGTACAAAAATGACTGAATTACATCTCAGCAATAGCAGCCTGTGCAGAGTAGCCACGAAAAACGATTTTTTGTTTTTAATTTCCTGTTTCAAAATATTAAAGAAAATAATCTCTTTAAAATGTACCGGGGGAATTTCCCCCTCGTCGCAGAATGCGACAGTCGCATTGGATTTTCTGCCGTTTACCTTAACATCTGCCATCTGTGTTCCCGTGCCGTCTAAGTTCAGATACCACCTGTAATGTGTTTTGCTGTAAGGTGTTACTTTTGAAACAAACTTTTGATAAATTTCACGGGGCAAGACCAGTTGTGAAAAATCAATCAGCTCATTCAGCGCCGCTTCAATTTTGCCAAGTTCCAAACCCGCTTCGTCGCTTTCGGTCGGGCAATCGTCTTTTTCATATTCTGCGGTCAACTGTGAAATCTTTTTATCAATGTCTTCTTTCTTTTTCAAAAATTCCTCTTTTGTGATTTCGCCGTCGCTGCGCATATCCAAAAGAATATCTTTTTTGGATTTTAGTTTTTCGATATTTGCAAGCATAACCGATTTGTTTTGTTGAGGAGCTTTACTATCCGGTTTATAACATTCTTGAAGTATCTCGCAGGCAAGCTTTATATCTTCGGCTCTTGTCCGCCATACCTGCTCCATAATCATTTTGCCCATCATTTCAAGCTTCCAATCGGGTATTTCCGTCTGGTCGCAGTAGCCTGTATCGTCCAATCCTGCGTCACGTCGTTTTTGAGCAGAGCCGTTATTCAGCCTGTTATAGCACAGGTATCCGTATGACCAAGGTGCGTTGTTATTTTTATGCCAGCGATTTCTGCGGAAAGACGCTCCGCATCGACATTTCAATTTGGTTGCCCACAGGTCTTTTGTTTCGTTTTTACCGTGATTCGGTTGTTTCTTCTTGCCGTCGGTAGAAACGCCTATTGTTTTTGTTACTCTCCGTTGCTTGATTTCCTGACACCGATACCATTCTTCCTCGGTTATAATAGGCTCATAATCGCTTTTTACGAGCATATATGTGGAAAAATCGTTATTAAGTATTCGCTTTTGTTCAAGATAGTTGTTGCTATATGATTTTCCGTAAGCCTGATAACCCATATATGTAGGGTTATTAACAATTCTCGTAATTACGCACGGTGACCACTTTACCAAACCCGATGCGTTTTTTCGTCCAAGCCGGGTGAGCTCGTTCGCAATTTTGGAGGCGCCCATTTCGCCCTGTAAGTACATATCAAAAATCATTCGCACGGTTTCCGCCTGTTCGGGGTTTATTGTGTATGTGGATTTTGCTTTACGGTTATAACCCAAGATATTTCCTCTGCCGTACACCATACCTTGTTGTCGGCTGATATGCTGTCCGGCTTTTACACGCTCCGAGGTTTTGCGGCTTTCCTCTTGTGCAAGGGTTGCCATAATTGTCAGTCGAAGTTCACCGTCTCCGTCCATTGTCCAAATATTATCCTCCACAAAATACACCTCAACGCCGATATTTTTCAGTTCTCTTGTGGTAACAAGAGTGTCAACGGTGTTTCTCGCAAATCGGCAGACCTCACGGGTTACAATCAAATCAAATTTTCCTTTCTTTGCGTCCTCTATCATTTGCAGAAATGCCGGTCGCTTTTTCGCCTGCGTTCCTGTTATTCCTTCATCGATATATTTGTTCAGCACCTCCCAGTTGGGGTGATATTTCGCTTGGTCATCGTACCATTCAATTTGATTTTCAAGAGCAGCCATCTGTGCTTCGTGTTCGGTGGACACACGGCCGTAAAAAACCATTTTGCGATGTCTGTTGCGGTCAAGAAAATCGTAAGGATTTCCGATTTTCGTATTGTTTTTAAAAATTGTGTTTGTCATAAAAATTCCTCCTTGTGTTTTTAAGTATATTTGACATTATGCTGCCTGTGAATTGTGCGGATTTTCGGATTTAACTTTTTCTCTCACGGCGTCAAGTGTGGCTTTGTTTATAAGCCCACGCTCATATAGAATTTCTATAAGCATAAGTGCCGCATATAAGCTATCGATTTTCTTTTTCATTATCGCTCCTCCCTTTTGTTTCTTTCTCGCTGTCTCTGCCATTTTTCAAGCAGTGTTATGATTGTTTTTTGCATATCCAGGCTTGTATAACTTTTGGGGAAATATTTGCGGATATCTTCGGTTTTGAATTTGACTTGTTCCTTTTGATTGGGCTTTTCTTCACTTAAAACGGCAAATATTGTGTCTATGGACAGTCTGCCTTGCTCGCTGAATTTTCGCAGTCGCTGTGCCTGTGATAAAGACGGTGTGGCATCTGTGTATTCTATTTCTTCGGTTAACATTTTCTGCTCATTTTCGGGTAGATACGAAAGCTCGACAGCCGGGGTAAAGGCTATTCTTCCTTCGTCAACGAGTTTTAACAGTTCAGGTATTAAGTGCGTTAAGCGGATATATCGTTGCACCTGTCTGCCACTTTCATTGTCCGAAATGCTATCTCTCGACTTGTGGACAACTTGTCCATAAGTTTTCCCCTGATGTTTCATTGCTTCAAGTTTCATCTTGTAAGCAAAAGCTTTTTCGCTTGGCAGTAGATGTTCTCTTTGCAAATTTGAATCCACCATTGCTATTACAGCTTCATCTTTTGTCATATCTCTGATTATTGAGGGAACGGTTTTTATTCCCAGCTCTTTGCAAACTTCAACTCTCCTGTGACCGCTGATGATTTCGTAAGTACCGGCGGAAAAAGAACGAACAATTATCGGCTCAAGTAAACCGTTTTCCTTTATGCTCTCTTTCAGCTCTTCATTTTCAATTCCGTCTCTTTTCTTAAACGGATGATTTTCAAAGGGAACAAGTAAATCTATGTTGATGTTCTTTATTGGTTCTTGCATTTCAATGCCTCCTTAATCCAATATTTCAATTTCTTTCAGTGAGATGCCTTTGCCGTTTCTCTCATAAATCAATCGAAGATTTGTACCGTTATCTATCTCATAAAATCCGAGATAACTCTGCCACCAGAACACAGGCGTGATTATCTTTCTTCCGTCGCTTAACTGAAAGAAAAGACGCATCATATTTTTGCTTGCCTCTGCTCTCATTATCAGTTTTGCAAAGTATTCGCCCTCTTTGTCTATGAACCGATAATCGGAAGTGATGATGTGTTCCTCTCTCATTTCATCTCTTGTGTATACTTTATTTGCTATCATCTTTAAGTCCTTTCTTTTACGGCAGGTAAGAACTATATATTTATTTATATATTTATACGGTTACCTGCTATTTGAATTGTATTGAACGGCGAGTTAGAAAGATAACTTGACAGCCGTTTTTCTGTGTCGAAAAGGAGCCGAAACCATCAAAAATTCTCTCTGTAAGCCGTTTTATTTTAAAACAAATATCTGTTATCCTCTTATCCCGAATCGTTAAAAACGTTGCTGTTTGGTGGAGATTTGATGCTTCTTTTAGAACAATACAGAGGACAACAGACAACGATTGCTCGAAAACTTTGTTTGCAATCCTTCCGACATTTACGGCACAAGTCGTTGTATGTTCTTCTGCCTGTTTTGGGACTGATAAAAAAATCCCATTCCTGTTTCAATTTCTTTGATAATCTTGCCATAGAAAAAACTCCTTTCACTCATTTGGACAAAGGGTGTCAAAATGCACACCCAAATTCGCCCGATTTTGAAAAAATTTTTAATACCCTTCACTTGTTTGAACCAGGAAGCGAAAAAATGGGGGTATTTTTGAAAAGAAAATTAAAAGTCCTTTCACTTGTTTGAAATGGGAAAGGATTCTTGGGGGGTGTTTTTGCAAATATTTTTAAAAATTTCTTTTGAAAACAAAAAATCTCCTCCCGATTCATGAACCGAGAGGAGAAAGTGTTTGAAAAAATATTAAGTTGTAATCTTTACAGCATTAACTTCCCAAAAATGAAAATATATTGATTTTGGGAAATAAAATCATACCCAATAACGCTTATCGTCGTTGAGAAATGAAATATTTCATTGAAATATAATGGATTCAGTTGAAAAACAAAACATAAAATGTTATAATCTATTGTAGATATTTATAGCCTTTTTAATTGCTGTCGATTAGGAGGTAAATAATGGCGATTTCATATAACAAGTTGTGGAAACTACTTATTGATAAAAATCTAAATAAAACCAAACTTCGCACGGAAGCAGGGATTTCATCAAACGCAATGGCAAAGCTCGGAAAGAACGAATCTGTGCAGGTTGAAGTGTTAGCAAAGATTTGCTGTCGTCTTAACTGCACGATTGACGATATATTAGAAATTTTACCAGAAGAAAACTAAGGGGCAAATATAATGGATATTACAACAAGAACAAAAATAGACGCCATATGGCAAGGTATGTGGGATAATGGAATGGCTGACGCCAAAACAAACATTACTCAAATTACATACTTACTTTTTATTAAAATGTTAGATGACGCTCAAATCAAAAAGGAAGCAAATGCCAACGCTTTTGGTGTAAAAATTAAAAATCCTACATTTCCCGAAGGGACTTTTGCCGAGGATAAAGATGAGGACGGTAATGTAATAGATGCTGTCGCATACGAAGATTTAAGATGGCACAACTTTGTGCATTTCTCAACCGAGAAAATGTACCATATTGTTAAAGATTTTGTTTTTAAATTCATTCGTGAAATGCACAACGGAGAAAACAATGCTTTCTCCAGATTTATGACCGATGCGAAGCTTGATATTCCCAGTGGAAAAATTCTTGAAAAGGTTATTCGCGGATTGGATGATGACGAACTGAATCTTGACAACAAAGAGATTATGGGTGATGTTTATGAGTACTTGCTTGCTAAGTTATCCGTAAACGGTACAAACGGACAGTTTCGCACGCCTCGACACATTATCAATATGATGGTGCAGCTAATGCAGCCGAAATTAGGCGAGAAAATTTGTGACCCCGCAATGGGCTCTGCCGGATTTTTGATGGAATCTGCTAAATATATTGCCGAAAACCAAAAAGGCGAACTGAATAACAAAGAAAGCAGATACGCTTTTAACAATGAAATGTTTTACGGAAATGAAACCGACCCTGATATGCTCAGAATCGGTACAATGAATATGACATTGCACGATGTATCCAATCCGCAGATTTATTACAAAAATTCACTTACCGATGATAACAAAGATGAATTCAAGTATGATTTGATTTTGGCAAATCCACCATTCAGTGGCTCTCTTGATGCTAATGACCTTGCAAAATCCCTAAAAGATATTTGCCCGTCCAAATCAACGGAGCTCCTGTTTATTGCTTTGTTCCTCAGAAGCCTTAAAATCGGCGGAAGATGTGCTTCAATCGTTCCTGTCGGTGTAGTAAACAATACTAATGAAAAGGCATACACGATTATTCGTAAGGAATTAGTTGAAAACCAAAGATTGAGAGCAATCATATATATGCCGAGTGGCGTATTCAAGCCTTATTCCGGGGTGCAAACCGCTATAATTATCTTTGATAAAACAGAAAACGGCGGTACCGATAAGGTATGGCTTTACAATATGGAAGCCGACGGGTTTTCTCTTGACGACAAGAGAAACGAGGTAAAGTCAAACGACATTCCTGATATAATCGAAAGATTTCAAAATTTAGACAAAGAGGAAAGCCGTACCCCATACGAAAAATCTTTTTTCATAACAAAGCAGGATATTGTTGACAACAACTATGTGCTCAGCCTTAACAAATATCAGAAAAAAGAAATTGTAAAGAAAGAATATCGCCCTACTGCCGAAATATTGAAATCTATAAATGATTTGGAAATTCAATTCAATGAACTTATGGGTGAGATTAGCAAAGGTACGAAATAATGGATATTCGTTTAGAAAATGTACTTGAGTACGAACAACCAACTAAATACATTGTAAAATCCGAGAATTATTCCGATGATTTTGCTTTACCCGTATTAACCGCAGGAAAATCTTTTGTTTTAGGTTTTACCGATGAAACAGACGGTATATGCAAGGCGTCAGAAAGTCCCGTGATTATATTTGATGATTTTACCGCTGATTGCAAATACGTTGATTTTGACTTCAAAGTAAAATCTTCTGCTATGAAAATTTTGCACAAGGCAAATACAGAGGATAACCTTAAATATTATTTTTACGCAATGCAGGCGATTGATTACACACCTTTTAGCCATAAAAGGGTTTGGATTTCCGAATATAGCAAATTCAAAATTAAAAATCGTTCTATTGCAGAGCAGAATAACATCGTAAAGGAATTAGACACTGTTGCAACCGCTATAGATAATGCAAAGCAACGCTTAAATGCTCTTGATGAGTTGGTAAAATCACGATTTATCGAGATGTTTGGGGATATTAGAATATCCTCAATATTTCCAAATATAGCACTTGAAAATTTTGCACAAATAGGTTCAAGCAAAAGAGTTCACGCCGCAGATTATGTTGAGTCAGGGGTACCATTTTACCGTAGCAAAGAAATCATTGAACTTGGCAACGGACAAGAACCATCAGTTGAGTTATTTATATCAAAAAAACAATATGAGAGCATAAAGAAAACCAATGGTGTTCCTTGCAAAGGTGATATCTTGATGTCTGCAGTAGGCACGATAGGAAAAATGTGGATTGTAGATGGGCGAAAAGATTTCTATTATAAAGATGGTAATATTATTTCAATTCATAGCGAGGAAACCAATCCTATTTATCTAAAAGAAGCTTTAGCAAATTTGATAGATGATTTTAAGTCAGCAAATGTTGCAGGTTCGGCATATAGTGCTTTGACTATTGTTAAACTTAAAAAAATGACAGTCCCTATGCCACCGATGTCTATTCAAAACGAATTTGCAGACTTTGTTAAACTAATCGACAAATCGAAATTTATCGTGCAGAAACAGATTGATGATTTACAGGAATTGCTCGACAGTAAAATGGATGAATACTTTGGTTAACAGCCAAAAGAAAGGAGTAACCTATGAATTTTGATTACTTAAAAAATATAGAAGAACTCCAAAACCTGTATATAGCGGTTTCATCGGACAATCAAACAGATTCCGCTTATTTGCGTTGTATCAAGTACGGCAGATGTTTGGAAAGCCTTGTCCGTTATACTTATGCAAAGCATTTTCCGAAATATAAAGCAGCTTCAAGCGAACTTATCAAATTGTTAAAGGATAAAACTTTTAAACAGTTTTTGGGTAAAACGGAGTACTATAATAAACTGCATTTTACATATCTTGCCGGAAATAATGCTGCTTTTGACCACGACATCGATAAAGAAACCGCCGACCTTGCTTTAGAAAACTTAAAAGAAGTAACATTTCAAATTTTCTCCAAACTAAATAACTTTGACGAAACGCAGAAAAGAACATTTGAATATGTATCAAAGGTTGAATACTCTATTACAGAAGCAAAAACAAGAGAACTTTACATCGATACCAACTTGAAAAGTGCCGGGTATTCCGTTCTGAAAGAAAAGGGAAAAATTGTGCCAAATAAGGTTGGTATTGAGATAGAGGTGCACGATTTACCGAATCAAAAAGTCGGGTATGTTGACTATGTTATATACAACAAAGTAGGATTGCCTGTTGCCGTAATTGAAGCAAAGAGAACAAGCATATCCGAAGAAGCCGGCGCACAACAAGCGAAAGATTATGCAGACGCACTGGTGAAAAACTTAAATTTGAAATACAGACCGGTTATTTATTACACCAATGGATATATCATAAAAATTCAAGACCGTTTGGGTTATCCGGCAAGAGAGGTGGGTAATTTTGCATCTCTTGATGATTTGGAGTTGCTTATAAAGCGCCAACTTCCAGGTGTTGAAGATAAACGAAAGCCTATCAAAAATAAGGAAGTTGATACTTCGATTATTGACAGAAGCAAGCTTGTTGAAGCAGTTAAAGAAATGATTGATTCGATGAACACCGATGGCGCTATGCGAAGAAAGGGCTTGCTTGTTCTTCCTTGCGGTGTTGGCAAAACGAGAACCGCTGTTGCACTCAGCAAAATTTTAATAAACAACGACTGGGCGCAGAATGTACTCTTTCTTGCGGACAGAAACAATCTCGTTTCCAACGCACTGAAACCGTTCAGCAAATATATAGAGGGTGGCGTCAGCGATATTTCCGCCGAAAATCCGGACAGAGATACCGGTGCTCGAATTTGCCTGTGCACCTATAACTCTATGCTTAATTTTTTGAACAAGCCGAAAAAGGAATTTTCAGTAGGACATTTTGATTTGATATTCGTTGACGAAGCACACCGCTCTCTTTTCAATGTGTACCGTGCTATTTTTGAGTACTTTGATTCGTTTATAATCGGCTTGACTGCTACTCCAAGCAAGGCCATTGATAGGTCAACTTATGAAATATTGGATTTGAACACCGACGAGCCAACATTTGAAGTGAAGTTTGAAGAAGCGGTAAATCTCAATTATTTGGTAAGTTATCGTGCTTTTGACAAAACTTCGGCGGTTATGAAAAACGGTTTGAAATACAATGACCTGAGTGAAGCAGAAAAAGAACAGTACGAGGAAATGTTTGCTGATGAAAACGGAAATATTCCTGAAGAAGTTGCAGGAAAAGCGTTTTACAGAGATATTTTTAACAACGATACCATAGATAAGATGTTTGCTGACCTTTTTGCGAACGGGTTGCGAGTAGAAAACGGTAACAAAATCGGTAAAACGCTGATTTTTGCGGTTGACCATAATCACGCCGTGAAAATCGCAGAGCGTTTTAAGAAAAAATATCCGCATTTAGGTGATGAATTCTGTCAGGTAATTGACAATCAAATAAAAAAGAATAAAACCCGACAAGACAACTTTGCAAAGAAAGACTCAAACCCTCAAATTGTTGTATCTGTGGATATGATGGATACGGGCGTGGATATTCCGGAAATTGTAAACCTTGTATTTTTCAAGCGTGTTCTTTCGAGAATTAAATTTGACCAAATGTGGGGTCGAGGAACAAGAACCTGCAAAGATTTACATGTAATTACCCCGCCGAGAGATTATTTCGAGGGAAGAACCTTAGACGATGAGCGCAAAGATTATGTGGACAAGCAAGGTTTCTTTGTTTTTGATTATTGCAATAACTTTGAATATTTTGACTTGCATCCGGACGGGAAAGACCCTTCAACACCGCTCAATCTAAACCAAAAAATATACGCTTTACGACTGGATATTCTTGCAAAGTTGCAAAGCATTGAGTATCAGGAGCAGCCGAAATACAAAGCATATTATCAACAACTAAAAAACAATCTTGTTGAGAAAATTAAAAAACTTGATACAAACCGTATAGATGTAAAACCGAAACTGTTTTATGTAGATAAATACAGTAAACTTTCTGCTTTTGACTATTTGTCAGACAAAAATGTGTATGAAATTAAGACGCAGCTTTTGAAACTTATAGACCAAGATACTACCGATGATAATTACTCCAAATCTTTTGATTACAGAGTAAGCATAGTTCAGCTTTCGTTATTGGACGATTCGGTTGATTCTTCAAAGCAACAAGGACAACTTCTTAAAACGGCATTAGCATTATTGAAAAAAGCAAGTATTCAAGATATTTTTGATAAAAGGGAAATTCTTAAACGCCTTGCCGATGAGGACTATTACACAGACTTAGATTTCTTTGAACTTGAAAAAGTAAAAAAGGAAGTCGGACCGCTTATTAAATATTTGCGTGGGGAGCCTGATGGCGACAAGATTTCAGATTTTAATGACAAGATTGAAACCAAAGCGCGTGATGTAAAGTATGATTTTGATAATTTCAAAACATACAGAGAAAAAATCGTTACATATTTGCAAAAACATTTCGGTGAATTGGAATCTGTAAAGAAAATCATAAATTTGGATGAGCTGAACAACAAAGACCTTAATGAGCTTCAATCAGTATTGGATTCATTAAAAACACCGGAAACAAGCGCTGAAGAAGAATTTGCAAGCACACAGGAGTTAATTATCTTTATAAGAAAAATTGTAGGGCTTGATAAAAAAGCCATTGATGAAAAATGTGCAAAATTCTTAAACATCAATGACTTTAACAAGGAGCAAAGGCAGTTAATTAACTTAATCATAGATTTTGCAATACGCAACGGAAATGTTACAAAAGATGATTTAGTTAATACAGAGCCATTTTCTGAAATTGAAATTCCTGAGTTGTTTGATAATGAGCTCGCTCCTATTCTTCAACTTGTGGCAATGTTCACAAATTCGCTCAATGTTGCTGCTTAATCTCAAGTGAATATTTTTTTGAAATTACCTTCTGTGAAATATAGGAGGTAATTTTTATGAGCACTAAAATTATTACAGAAATTGTCGAGAGTTTAAAAGAGAATTTTGACGAAAACGCATTGCAGATTATTGAAAGAACTCTTTACAAGGCATTAAAAGACAAGGAAATTATTGATGTTGTAAAAACACAACCCCAGTCCAACGAAGAAGCATTGGTGTCGTTCTTGGCGGCAAAGAAAATCGAAGGTTGTTCAAGTCGTTCCATTGCGTTTTATCAAACAACATTACAGAAAATGTTTTCTCATATAACTAAAATCTATTACTCCGTTACGACCGAGGATATTCGATTGTATTTATCAAATTATCAGGATACTAACAAAGTTTCAAAATCCACTATTGATAATATGCGAAGAATAATTTCATCGTTTTTTTCTTGGCTTGAAAGTGAGGATTATATTGTAAAAAGCCCCGCCCGAAGGATACATAAAGTTAAAACACCGAAACTTGTGAAAGAAGTATTTTCGGATGAAAGTATTGAGCTTATGAGACAAAACTGTAAAAATCCAAGAGACCTTGCCATAATTGACCTACTTTATTCAACCGGTATTCGTGTAGGAGAACTTGTAAGGCTCGATATTTCCGATGTTGATTTTTCTAATAAGGAATGTATTGTTTTTGGTAAAGGCGATAAACAGAGAAAAGTTTATTTTGATGCTAAAACAAAAATACATCTGCAACAATATATTGCAACGCGAAAAGATAACAATCCTGCGTTGTTTGTAAGTCTGTTATATCCATACAACAGATTAAAAGTCAGCGGTGTTGAAATTGCTTTGCGTAAAATCGGAGAACATTTGGAAATTGGTAATGTTCATCCACACAAATTCCGCCGTACCCTTGCAACAAAAGCAATAGATAAAGGTATGCCCATAGAACAGGTTCAGCACCTATTAGGACACGCAAAGATCGATACTACCCTTGAATACGCTATGGTGGATGATGAAAATGTGAAGATTTCACATAAAAAATATTTAGGGTAAACTAACCAACAAATTTCGATTTGTCTATCAGTTTAACAAAGTCTGCGAACTCATTTTGGAGTTCGATTGGCGGCACATAAACATCTAATTCCAATATATCTTTGTTCAAAATATTACCTTGTCTTATTCCGTGATTTTTCCCTGTTAAGCGTTGTTTAATTTCTGGATGAGAAAATAGGTGCATAAGGAAAAATCTGTTAAAAGTATGCTTAATTTCAATTTTAGCATTACGCTGATTTAGATAATAAACATCATATGTTGAATCTATTAGACAAATATTACCATAATCATCTTTTCCAGCAGTTCCAGTAAGTGAGATAACAAGGTCATTCGGATAGATTTTATATTTTTCTAATGCGGAATCTTCTTGATAAAACACAAGGTTGGTGTCCTTAAAATAGCCCGCATTTATATTCCCAATTCGCAGTACTGGAATTCCTTCCGAAAGATATTTTTGGCTCTTGAAAGCATAACCACCAACTACATTGATGAAATTTTCAAGTTTGGATTTCTCCCATTCTTTTTCATTTGCATCAGGATTTCCAAACATCTCGATAAATCGTGATTTTACCAATTCATTAAGAGCAAACAACTCAGCCTTTTTGTATTGAATTGATGTTTTTATTTCAATTATAAGTTTAGCAATATTTTTCTGCTTTTCAATAGAAGGGCAAGGTATCTCAATACCTTCGAGTGTAGTTTTATTTATTGCTTTAAATGTACTTCCTGTCCCTTGCTCCTGTAAGAATTCAACAGTCGCACTCAAATAATGATAAAGATAATTTATATCTACTATATCGGATTTATTTAATCTAATTGCTGCAAGACCTCGTCCTATGCAACAATCTTCATTAGCAATATTCATATCGCCGATAGGGGCACGGACTGATATAAGAATATCTCCTTTTCTTGCAATTTTTTTAGGAGCAGTACACCAAACGGTAGGTGTTGGATGTTCTTCACCAAAATCCGCATTGCCCTGATAAAAAGGTATGCCATTTTTATCTTTATTGTAAGATTTTGAATCAGGGGATTGTCCCATAATTAGAGTGCATATTTCACAAATATTTTTTCTGTTCATCACGCCACCTCCTGAAAGATAAATCGTGATTATTCTTTCGGAACAGGTCTTAGGGTGTAACCCTAACGAGGTATTTGGGAGTGGGCTACCCAAATACACTGCCGCTGAAAGCACGAGCGACAGCACCGTTTTGGACAACCTGTCCATAAATGGTCTGCTCGCTCAGTATGTGCAAAAAGCGGGCAGATTACCGTTTGGTTATCCAACCGGTCTGCTCGCTAAGATTGTACATGACATTTTATCTGTGGCAGTAATAACATTCAAAAGTAAATATCAAACAAAATAATAAGCACGGACAACAGAGTATTCTGCAATCCGTGCTCAGTTTTTATGCGTATCCGATGTAGATTTCATACTGTGTATCGGATAATTTTTCTGCCCATATCCACACCGAAGTAATGTACTCAATATTTTTGTATCTGTTCAATCTGCTTTCAATATCAGCGCCGATATTTTTATTGTTTGCATTAGCGGATATAGGGTTATCCCAACATTCGGTGGCTGTTTCATCAAGAGTTAAACCAATACTTTGAGCATAATTCTGTGCATAAGAAATCCAATAAGATATATCAAATTCTTCAATTTGTTCAACTGCTGTTGTGACTTTCGAAACAGTATTTGTTGTTATTTCAGGCTCAGATGCTTCGCTTTTGGGCATTTCTTTTTGCGTATGAGTATCTTGCGTAGGCTCGGTATTTGCTGTTGTAGTTTGAGAAAAAATCGGCTCTTTTGACACCTTTTCTGTACTGGTTTCAGCGGCAGGCGGCTGTGTTGTTTCTTCCGAAAATGTACTTTTCTCAATTGTTTCGGTTTCGGTTTTCTCAGACAATTTTTCCGATTGCGTTGTATCAATTACGACATTACTCGATAAACTTTCAGCAGCTTTTTTATCCAGCTCGCTATGGTCAGTGCAACCTACCATAGCAAAAATAAGAGTCAAGAATACTGTGAATATTACGACTTTTCTCATACAAAAATTACCTCGCTATTTACAATTTCCATTGCACGATTACGGATGTTGTTCATATTCTGCACCCATAGCATAGGATTATCCGCTTTCAGTTTCTCTGTCACATTTTCTTTTTCGGCAAATGATTTGACAAGTCGTGAAAACATTGTTTGTGCCTGTTCTTCGATGCCCGCAAGGTAGGGGTACAGCCTTTCCGATGTGAGCAGATTATAATATCTTATTCGATGATGTTGTTTAAGATACTGTCTGTGACGGGTTGCCCACACACCGATATGTAATTCATTCTGCTCTTTTGTTGCGATACAAGGCAGTTGATAATTGCCTTGTATTTCGTAGTTACAGCCGTTTTGTTCAAATAATGTGTTCATAATGAAACCTCCTTAATTTTGTTGATTTCATTATAACGAAAACACAATCTAAACACGAATGTGCAAAAAAAATCCGCCTACCGAATTATTCGATAGACGGATATTTTTTAGAAAATCACTTCAACCGTAATATCTTCCCATTGCGATTGGCGAAGATATTGACCGTTTGCATTACGAAAGGCTTTTGCCTGTTCGTAGTTTATTGTGAAGCAGAAGTAAAAATTACTTCTCATCCCCGCTTCTAATAGCAGCCTGAGCAGCAGCAAGTCTTGCGATCGGCACACGGAATGGTGAACATGATACATAGTCAAGACCAATCTTATGACAGAACTCAACTGATGATGGGTCACCGCCGTGCTCACCGCAGATACCTACGTGGAGCTTGTTGTTTACAGGCTTACCGAGCTTAATAGCTGTTTCCATAAGCTTGCCAACACCTGTCTGGTCGAGCTTAGCGAATGGATCGTTCTCGAAGATCTTAGCATCGTAGTAAGCGTTGAGGAACTTACCTGCGTCATCTCTTGAGAAGCCGAATGTCATCTGTGTAAGGTCGTTTGTACCGAAGCAGAAGAAGTCAGCCTCTGTAGCGATCTCGTCAGCTGTAAGAGCAGCTCTTGGGATCTCGATCATTGTACCAACTTCGTACTCAAGCTCGATGCCTGCAGCTGCGATTTCAGCGTCAGCTGTTTCAACAACCATCTTCTTAACATACTTAAGTTCCTTAACCTCGCATACGAGCGGAATCATAATTTCAGGCTTAACTGTCCAATCCGGATGAGCCTTCTTAACATTGATAGCTGCACGGATAACAGCCTTTGTCTGCATCTTAGCAATTTCAGGATATGTTACTGCAAGACGGCAGCCACGGTGACCCATCATTGGGTTGAACTCGTGGAGTGAAGCAATGATAGCCTTGATTGCGTCAACGCTCTTGCCCTGAGCAGCAGCAAGCTTCTCAATGTCAGCTTCCTCTGTAGGAACGAACTCGTGGAGTGGCGGATCAAGGAATCTGATTGTAACCGGGTTACCCTCAAGAGCCTCATAAAGAGCCTCGAAGTCGCCCTGCTGGTAAGGAAGAATCTTATCAAGAGCAGCTTCTCTCTCTTCTACTGTATCAGAGCAGATCATCTCTCTGAATGCAGCGATTCTGTCCTCTTCAAAGAACATATGCTCTGTACGGCAAAGACCGATACCTTCTGCACCGAGCTCACGAGCCTTTTTAGCATCAGCAGGTGTATCAGCGTTTGTTCTTACTTTAAGCTTTCTGTACTTGTCAGCCCAGCTCATAATTCTGCCGAACTCGCCTGCGATAGTAGCGTCAACAGTTGGAATAACACCGTCATAGATGTTACCTGTTGAACCGTCGATTGAAATGTAGTCACCCTCGTGGAACTCTTTGCCTGCGAGTGTGAACTTCTTGTTAGCTTCGTCCATGTTGATGTCGCCGCAACCTGATACGCAGCAAGTACCCATACCACGAGCAACAACAGCAGCGTGTGATGTCATACCGCCACGAACTGTGAGGATACCCTGTGAAGCCTTCATACCTGTGATGTCCTCAGGTGATGTCTCAAGACGGACAAGAACAACCTTCTCACCTCTTGCCTTCCACTCTACTGCGTCATCGGCTGGGGATACAAACTCTACCCAGG
>ENA-OPEM01000033-OPEM01000033.1-human-gut-metagenome-genome-assembly--contig:-NODE-33-length-39174-cov-8.642194_pt1 | contig 39174 bp, 58 predicted proteins | sample MGYA00241634_ERZ501531 | MGnify/ENA primary metagenome ERZ501531 (study PRJEB25962, sample SAMEA2042385) | human gut metagenome | biome: human gut; feature: human-associated habitat; material: faeces... | reverse complement strand
CGGCCGCGGATGCACCGTTAAGGTATGACGCTCCGTACAAGTCTGTACCGCTTGAACCGGTCATAGCTGCTATAGTCACGTTGCTTGCGGCTCCGGTTGTTTTAGAAACAAAAAGTAATGTATTATCAGCAGTAGCTGTGATTGTAATATCAGTGTACTTAGCTTGTATAACTTCTGCTATTTCTTCCAGTGTTGCTGCTTCCGAAAAGTCAAGTCCTGTGACTTGTTTTGCCGAACCGTCAACAGTAAGATTAATCACCCCGTTAGTTACAGAAATAAAATTTTCTATATTTGCACTCAGATTTTCTGTTGTCAGCGTGCCTGAAGTTGCAGGGTTGTTATAATCTACTGTCTGGTAGTTAGCGCCGATAACATAACCGTTATTAGTTAAAATATTCGGAGTCTGGGAATAAATCATATTCGCCTGCTGGGCTATCTCGGTATTTGTACCCCACTGGTTAGCAATACCGGTTGAGGTTCTTGAGATAACATAAGAGCCCTGATAAGGAATTGCCGGCTCTTCGTCCGTCATAATCAGAATTGTACTGAGTTTAAGCGGCTCTAAACCCTGCGAAGGTGTTACCGCAGTAGCGTTAACTACATAAGTAATTGGTATCTGATATCCTGCTGTCATTAGTTGATACTCCTTTGTTGGTTGATATTTTACGGTTCTATTTTTGTTATAACTTCTACTTGACTTGTATTAGGGAACTTATCGAAATAATCTACTGTTTTTATCTTAGCAAATGAGTTGAAAATTCTTACGCGGCAATCAAATCTGTTAATTCTTGAAGCTGCTTCTAAAAAAGAAGCGTCGTAAACATCCCCCAGTAATGAAATATGCACGTGCTCTTTTGCCTGTACCTGCTGTGCATATGTACTTCTGAATGCCATATGCACCTCGTGTGCCCGCTCTCTGGCCTCAACCCCGCGAGATAAAAGCGAGATTATAACATCCTCAGCTACGTTCATACTCAGATGTTCTTCCAATCCCTCATCAGTAGAAACATATTTAACATTGTTGCTTATTGGCCGTCTTTCGCCATAATGCAGGACTACAAAGAGCTTGTTATCCTTTGGCAAATCCATATCAGCGTTATACGCCCAAACACGGGTCTTTGGAAGCTCCATTTCATTAACAAGTATGTTTTTAATTATCTCTAGTGAATTAGCCACTAACGTCTCCCTCCAGCTGCTCTGCCTGAAAAGCCTCTAATAATGTGTATCTGATATACCCGTATTCTGTCCAATCCTTTTTAGCCATAACCTTATAGCGCTTTTCTTTATAAATTACAAACTGATTAGTGTTTAATTCCACATTCGGTAAGCAGTGAATTTGAAGCCATTCCCAAGCCCATGTACCCTCGGGTAATATTTTTAAGTCCTTATCGCTCGGAGGTCTTACTACACCTTGTGTTTTTATTAATGTAACGGTTTCAGACACCCAGTCCACACCGTCACCGTCATCAGCTAAACTGCGGGTTATTACCTCAAACTCAACAGGCTGAAACCAGCCTTGAATGGTTTGAGCCATGTTAGGAAGCCCCGTAGTATTAGATAGTGTTGTATTGTGTTGTATTAAGTTCAATTTTTAACTACCTCAAAACTTATGGAATGACTTAAACCGCCGTGCCCTGTAGTTATCAGAGTATTAGGACTATACCCCATTCTTTCTTTATACCGTACTGTGCGTGCTGTCAATGGCTGCCAGCCTTTAAAACCGTTAGTAAATGCATCTTCGACAATAAGTACCCCTGTAGAACCTATCAGAGTTAAGAAATCTTCAGGCGTATTCTTCTCAAAATAGGCTTTCCAAAGTTCCTTCTTTTTGCTTTTTACCAGTTCTCCGAGTCTTTCCATTAATGGGTCATACAGAAATGAACGGCGCGGCATTTTTCTTGTTCCATATTCGTGGAATGTACCAATCTCCGCATTGGTTAAACCGCTTTTGCTATCGTGTTGTTCTTTTGCAGCAGGGCTTATAATCCCTATTTTAACTGATTTGTCACTTTTAAGCCTCTTAAGCATTCTTTCAAGCCCCGATAAATCTGCCTTAACACTATTAGCCATAAGTCGACCTCCCGGGTGAGAATAGAATCGTAACAGAAAGGTAAGGTAGTATGAGAGATAAATACTTCATACCATAGCCATTCTGTGAATAAATACCATATAACGGGTTATTCATAAGCCAGGTAGGAAAAGAGTAGCTCTCAGATACATCACCGACACTTTTTGACGCGACATAACCGCTAAAAGTACCGTTAACACCGCTAGAGGCGTTTCTTAAGTCCATTACCAGATAAAAAGCGACAAGATGTAAGTATATGTTAATTTTTTCTGTATCATCTGCTCCAAACGCGGGATTTGCAGTAACAATAGCCTGTGACATTGCCTTTTGTATATCTGCGTCTGTCACATAGTTATAAATATCACCTTTTGTAACTTCCCAGGCTTCTGTATCAGTTACCGGCTGTGTATTGTTATTAACGAGTGATTTATAAAAATTAGGCTCAACATAAACTATATCATCAATAAAATACGTTTTGCCCTCCTGATATAAAGGAAGGAAAGGAAAATCACGCATAAAATATTCCTTAAATTGTTCTACTGTTACATTTTCCAAAATATTGTCTGACATGTTGTGATTTTCCTTTCATAGTTATCAGGTTATGTGTGTTGAAGAAATTTACTTTTTATCTTCGGTTTTTGCTTTCTCTAATGCCTCAAGCTTTTTCTTAAGCTCGGCATTTTCCTTTTCCAGAGCCTCCTGTTTCGCTTTAGCTTCGATTTTTGCTTTCTCTAAGTCCTCAGGCTCGACATATTCAGTTACCCCGGGTATTTTAAGCCATATTTCAGCTACTTTTTTCGGCACTTCTCCAAAGTCACCGTTAGCTATGAAATAAGTTATGTTCTTGCCTTTTTCGACAATTACGTGTGATAGGTTATTACCGCATCTGTTATGTAATTTCATATTTTACTTTCCTCCTAATTACTATGCTGCTTCATCAGCGTAAAGCATTGATGTAGGACGTTTCAGCCATACACCTGTGAATTGTGCTTCTGCATCGGAAATCATATCTAATGCACCTACTGCATACAATGGATGTGGTGTATATGGTTTCGGAGTAAGCATAAGCAGGTTATCTGCTTCTGTATTGTAGAATACGTGTCTGCCTTTTCCGCCTGTACCTGCAGCATCGCCGTAGATAGAGTGTACAATTCTAAAGTCAGAAGGTGCGCCGGCTTGTTTGAATGCATTCTCTAATACCTGAATAACTGTAGGCATTCCGAATGTATCGCCGTATGGTACACCCAGAGCCATAAATGTATCTGTAGGCATTAACCAGCGGTTAGGTTTGATTGTATAATTAGAGTTTGCAAACGCTGTTGTTAGTGCTGAACCTGCAAAAGTCTTAAGCTGTGCTGTTGTCATGTTCTGAATTGCAACAGGGATAAGCGAAGTGTTGACAGTTACCCCAGGCTGGTTGAGCAAGCCAAATGTCTTTCCATCGCCAAGACCTTCAAACAATGTGTCTTGCAAGCCCAAATCCCAGCATTTTTTACGGGATTTTTCTTTTTCTTCCACAAGGTCAAATGTTACACGGTTAACCGCTGCCATCTTAAGACCTTCCTGAGAAATAGAATATTTCTGTCTGTAGAAGTTATTAGGCGTTCTGATACCGTCTACTGCGATATCTGCTGTCGCGTCGTTATGTATACCTGTTGAAGCAGGATTAATAATGCACTGTTTAAACGGCGAGCCTACATAAGCACCGGTAAACTGGAAGATTTCACCGGCATAAGCACCTCTGCCGGAAGCGTCTATATTTATGTAGTCTGAGAGTGTGCCGTCTACTGTGTAGTATTTAGCTTCCACTATACCATCTACAATTTCAGTTATTGTGTCTACCGTCTGGACAACCCCGGCGGTAGGATAGTCAAATAAAGCGTTAACCGCTTTAAATGTCTGTTCTGCGTATTTATCCGCATCAAAAATGCTATTTGCCATTTTTATACTCCTTTGTTGGTTGATATTTACTTTTACTAAGATGAAGCTGCTGCTTCCATACCCGGCACAATCTGAACTACAACTAAGTCATTCTCCGCTGATGGTGCTGTCCATGCAATACCGATATAGCCATTAGATGCAGTTGCTGTTGTCACAACCTGACCTGAAGCATTAAACTGTAAATTATCGCCAAGTTTAATATTAGCTGCACCTGCAGGCAGGTAAACAAAAGAATTAACCGGGAAAATAGAAATCTTATCATTTGCCGCAAAACCGGATTTAATAGAGTTAAATACAACAACCCCGCACGGTGTATCTGTTACAGCTGCTTTTTTTACAACGGTTACACCTTTTAAAGTTGCAGCAGATTGAAGAGCAACAACATCACCAGGGCTCAAATATGTGTTTGCCGCCAATGTCGGGTCTACGATACAGTTATGGATAATCGGCTGGTTTGGCAGGTATGCCGGCTGGCCTTTTGCCGCGGTCATCCTTCTATTTGTTAATGAAATACCATTTGTCATTTTTATACTCCTTATGTTGGTTGATTACTGATTAGTAAAGCTTTTTGCCGAGTTCTATGCCTTCTTTTTGCGACATATAGATTTTGCCTCTCGGTGCTTCGCCTTCAAAGAAAACGCGCTTGAGAGCATCCATTGAGTTTTTAGCCTTCTTGTTTTCAGCTTCTTTTTTAACTTCTTCTTTTAGATCTTCATACTTCTCTTTGGACTCTTCGTCTTCATTCTTAGCCTTGTTTTTACATTTATTCTTGGCTTCTTCGTCTTCTTTCTTTTCTTCCTCATCGTCCTCATTTTTGGCTTTGTTGTCAGCAGTACCGGCTTCCGATTTGTCGTAAGCCAGTTTACCAGCTAATTTAGCAATAGTTCTGACATCTTCGTTATCTTCGTATTTGCCTGCAATAGCCATAATCTGACGAATAATGTCGCGCTTGTCGACATCCTCATTTTTAGCCTTTTTGTTTTCGGCTTTCTTTTCGTCGTCTTTTTCCTTTTCATCCTCAGCCTCATTACGGGCTCTCAGGGCGTCAATAAGCGACTCAAACAAGCCTTTTGTTTCCTTGTCCATAATTCCTCCTTTAAAATTGCGTATCCAGTCGAATACAGGTTGATATTTACTAGTATTGAAATCTGTTGAGTTAGATGCTATAATAAAGTTAAGGGGCAGCCGGTCTTGATTACTGGTAATGTCCCTTTTATTTTTAGCAATGGGGCGGTCATAATCTAAAAACATCGTGTAAAAAAGGTTGCCTTCTGTATCTTGGGCTATTAAAGCTTCTGCTTTTTTTATTCCGCTGCTTGTTTTTAGATTGCAATAAATGGGATAGAACCCTTTTATATTGTCAGTTCTGCCTTTATTGTCTTTCTGAAAATCGCCTAATTTTCCATTTTTAATAATTTCCGGCAGCTGCGGAATAGCTCTTAACTTATCCCCATCAGCGCTTGTATGTACAAATTCCTTCCAGCCTTTGCCGGAAAAACGGATACTTCCTAATCCTTCCTTGTTAATTGTCTGACCCTGCAAGTTGTTTTTATAATAATCCTGAGCAGCTTTTCTTAGCAGTTTAATATCCGTAATAGAGCTTAATTCATTTGTTTTTAACTCTACCTCCGGAGCATTGTCCCAATTTGCAAAATAACTTGTACTATCGTTATTTTCAGTAAACTTCCCTTCATCATCGCAGGGATGCTCACTTTCTTTAAATTCATTTCTGCATATAGCATTTTGAGCAACATACGCATTCACGGCAATATACGCCCCCTCATAGCGCGGGTTCTCTACTATTGCAAGGTGTTCAAACACACCGTCTAAAATCTCTTTGTCATACGGGTTTGCATTATGCAGCTTGCCTTCTGTATTATCGGCATAATCTATTATACGGTACTGGCAGGAAACATTGTAACCGTCTTCAATAAGTTTAATAGCCTTTTCATCGGTTATAACCCCCGAACACCAGAACCAGCCGTCCTCCGCGCTGAACCATACCTTTTGAATAATGCCGCAAACATCGTCACTATTAATATCATCAATATGGTTAATAATTACTGGGTCCTCCAGAAAAGTGTTTAAAAACTTATCAATTGTCTCTTTTTTTAAAAGACAGACCCCGAAATCATATTTTACAAGACCCGCCTGTATGAAACGTGCCTTAAACGGTCTGCCTTCCTGTCCGTTTGAGTCCTCAAGATATATTGCGTTTGTAGCCTTATATTTACCCGTCCAGTTATACACTTTGTACACCTCCAAACATAATATTTAGAAGTCCGACATTGTTCTGGACATCCTGAGCAATAGCACCAATAAGGTTTTCATCACCTTTTGAGATATCTTCAACACCCTCAATCTCTTGTAGACAATTGAGCATTAAATCGTGCATAAGGCGGAAATCAACCGCTTCGGGGATTAAATCGGCTCCCCTTCTCAAATATTCGTTTGAGTGCAGCGGTTTAAATCCGTGCCCTAATAGACATATTTCTTTAAGCTGGTCTATGTAGTCCTGCAGGTTATCTGTAAACCTGTCAGCAAATAAGTGCTGACCATAGAAACTTTCCCCTCCGCAGTTATAGTGTATATCCTTCGCATAGTTGGCTATTGCTAAAAGATAGCATATTAAATTGTCTATTTTGCCTCTGTCCATTGGTTGATACTCCTGTATTGATTGTACCAACCCGCGCGAAATTTAAATTTGAGGGGAAAAACAAAAATCCTAAAAACTCGGTTTTTAGGATTTAGTAAGCTGTAACTGTCCGTTTTTTATTTCTGTCTTTATAAGCGGGTTGTCATCGCGGTATGGTACGGCTTCACAACGGCAGCCGAAATCTTGTCCTGGCAAGCCTGTACGGGTTTTCCCTGCATCTACATATGGCGGGTTATCATATCTAAAAATTTGCCCATTAAGTTCGTGATGGCGCGGTCGTTCTCTGCCGTCTATAATTGTCCGCCAGATAAATTTATCAAAACCCATCTCCTGATAGGTTACGCGCTTGTATTCAGCAAGCATAATAGATGTTTCCTGCTGTGCAAGAAACTTAACTTTATCACTCATTATATTGAATTCACGCTGCAGCATCTTTTCTATAGTATCCGTCCTGTAGCCTTTGAGTACAAGTTCCTGCACCCTTTGACGCATTTCAGGGATACGCTTCTCTGCAAAATTCTTGATATAATAGCGCATATTGTTTGTATAGCTCTGCGCTATTTCCTGCTTCTGGGCTTCTGACAACTCCGGCTCAATAATATTAAGGTGCTTAACGTTCTTCTTAACCTCATTCCCCGCATCATCAAGAATGGTTACAACCTCCTCATTAAATACCATTGATTCCACAATATACGGGATATTGGCTTCGACCTCCCGTAAAAACACTTCCAGTTGGGTAATAGTATTCTTCGCGCTTATTTCCGACTCTGCAAGCGCAACACGAACAGTCATCGGGATTTGGTTATAATCAATGCGGTACATTTTTTTGTAACTGTCATACTTCGCACCCCACGTTACTAACAGTCTTGACTGGGCTGCTGAAAATTTAGTTTTAGCCTTAAAGCCTCCTTCAACATAGTATATCTGCCCTTCTTTAAGCCCCTGTGTCACGGCATCAAGGCTATTTCTCGCCTTATCGGGTTTGATTTCAAGCATATCAAACATGGGCTTGTAAATCCCTTCCCAAAGATATGAGAACAAGGCTTTTTGTACAAGCCTTGTATAAGACTGTTTTATCTTGAAATCTTTAATGGCTGTAGGGCTCATTCCTTAACAATATCCTTCGTTTCAGTAAATCCCTGCTGCTGGCTCAATAATGGCATATCTTCAAGCTCACCCCGTAATGCCCTTGTATCCGCGACAAATAACTGTTCTTTTTTAAGGTATAACGCAAGCTCTTTAGGGCTTAAGAACTGTCTGTCATAAAGCTGTAAGGCATTTGCGAATTTATGGTCAGCTATATTCTGTTCATCAATTGCAGAAAGAACTCTTAAATTTTTCCAGTTTTTGGTTAAGTCAGGAAGTTCAAAGCCAAACTGCTGATAGCACCTGAGCATAAGCACCCAGTCAATAACTGCATCATCTGCGCTTCTGACTTCATTCTCTATCTGGGAATTATAGTTCTCTAAACTGTCTTCTCCGCTTCCAAAACCTGTGACACCTTCGCCCCAGAGTTTATTAACAGGCATATTGGCTGCACCCGCCATCATAATACGGATTTCTTTATTCATTTCTGCCAGCCCGCTGAAACTTATCTGCTTTTGGACATAGTCATCATTGGTGGACATCAGCAGTTTTGATTTATAATTCAAATTATTTGCAATCAAGTCGAGCATACGCTGTAAAATCTGGTTTGTGTTACCTGCTGATAATGCAGTCTGGAGTGTTTCAAGCTTGATAATATCAACTTTTGCTTCATCAAGAAGCTCAAATAAGACATTCCCCGCCTTAAAATACTGCGACATATCAGAAAACACCTGTTCTAAAACAGATATTCCCCAGCCGTTAACACGCTGCTTAATTATAAACGGAGCTTCTTTGCCTGTTATAGGGAAAATACGGCTTGAGTGGATACGTGTCAGCGTATTAGAACCGATAACACCTTTTTTAGCTTTTGTCCGCCCGTATTGATTAATATATTCCCACTGACCACCCGGGATATTAATATTAGGCTCTGAATATGATAATTGCCATCTATCCACAGCCATAAACTCTAAAGGTTTTTTATAAAGCGATTCATAGTTCAGAGGCTTTGATAAATCATCCCCGCTTAGTGCTATAAGTGCCGCACCGCCGTACAGCCGAGCCCACTTGCGTGCATTTTTTATCTGTTTTATATCTTGATTTTTATTAATAGTCTTTTCCAGCTCTTTGAGCTCTTCTTCTTCAATACTATCAGTTTCAAGGGTAAACCCGCCTCCTTTGTACGCGTCATCTACTGGTATATCAACCATTTTGGCAAGTACGCCGTAGGTCTTGTATAGATAGCTTAACAATATTTGCCACTGGCTAATCATAACCAGCGAGAGATTATTATAAGCATTGCGCGGACTCAAAGTCTGCGACCAGTTATCAAGCCCGTTTCCGCATCTTAAAGCAGTTTCCAAAGAGTTCTGAGCAGTAAGCTTTCTTGACTCCTGCTCGATTACCTGCATAATGTTATCATCCGCTGTGTTGGTTGCTTTCAGCGGTTTTTTGTTCTTATTTTTAGCCATAATTCAATCGTAGCAAACGGCTTGAAAATTAATTTACATAAAATAATCTAAAATACTAATCTTTGTCTTTCCTAAAGCTTCCTGAATCAAAATACCTAATGTATCAACAATATCATCGTGCTTATGCGACATATCACGGCTGAAAGCTTCACACTCTGAGAGTATATCAACGTTAAAATTGTAGTTTTCATTTTCTGGTAAATGTACCTGACCGCTTTCAATATATGGCAGCACGTTCTCTGCGCGAGTTAACTTGTCGGTTGAAGCTGGAACACCAATAACCGGTATCCCGTATTTTGCGGTTAAGCCCTGAACCAATCCGATGCCGCTCGCTTTATCTTCGATATAGAAGCCGTTGCAAGTCAAACCCGTAACAGGATATAGCTTAAACTGATTCCATATAGCGACTGCCATTTTCTCAAGCTCCGGCGCCTCCCATTTTCCGCGCAGCATATCCAGAACATGTAACTTGTTATCTGTTGTTACACCGCCGGCCATAAATACGCTGTAGTCGTTATATTCTTTCGTTTTCATTGCTGTATCAGCTGCAATAAGTATACGTTTATACTGGTATTCTTTTGCGACGGGGTAATATCTAAAATATGCACGCTTAATTACCTGACCGCCTAATATAATTGGCTCTTGCTGGTATTGGGATAAAAACATGTAATTATTCTTTTTAAGTTCTTCAATACGTTCAGGGGTGTACTGTGAGGGGATTTGACATACTCCGTTTTCATCAAGCAGAGGTTTCTTAAGGGTGTTAAACCTGTATTTTTTCTCTAAAGTTCCGGAAAGGTCTTCAACATGCAGTCTTTGCTGAATATTGATAATCGGGACATAAGGGTTATTCAGACGTGACAACAGGGTTTCTTCGTAGTATCTTAACACCCTGTCGCGCATAGTTTGTGAGCGCACATCAGCAGGTTTGTTGCCGTCATCGATAATAAGCGCACCGGAGAACTTTTTAGCCGAACGCACGCCGCAGCCGTACCCGGTTATCTGACCTCCGATAGGACTAAACAAGCATATTCCGCCTTGATAGGTTGTGATTTTTTTAGCTGAATATACGTTTTTACCTGTGTAAAACTGTTTAAGATACTCATACCAAAAGTCATCTTTGGGGGTTATATCCTCTTCCCCTTCAATAGCTCTCGACTGCGGATACATAGCTTTGTATGCCGGATGTTCAAGAATTGTCATCAATTCTTTGGAGATATTCGCCAGAAGGCTTTCCGAATAAGATGTATAGATAAAATTCATCTTAGGACTGATTGTCCAGCAATAGGCTATAAAGTATTTTGCAAGCGTAGTTTTAGCACTTCTGGGCGGGACATTGATATTTTGACGCAACTCTTTACCTGCATACAGTTTTTCCATTGTCTGGAATAAATCCGCGTGAATAGGCTCAACAACAAACGGGCGCGCTTCAATAATACGGAACATATAGCGCATCCAGGTTTCAAAGCCCCGTTTTAGTAATCTTTGCCCGAGAAACTCACTGTTTATCATTGTTTATAGTTTCTTTTATATGTTTATCTACTTCTTCAACTTCATCGGGGGTAACAAAAATCTTTTGTACAGAGGTCATTAGTGCTTGTTTCTGCTGGTTGTCCGCGTTATACCCGCCTGTATGTTTCATCAGCATATCAAGCGCCTTATTTGCTCCCTGTGAGTCGAATCTCCAGAGATTATTCCCCTCTTCATCCTTAACCTGTCGTCCCATAAATGTTACAGGCTTAGCCTGCATGCACCTTTGCATAACTTCAACAATATTGGCAACAACTTCATCCTGCGTTATCCTCATGCGCTTGTTGCGGTTTTCTATAAGCTCCTTTAAATATGCCTGAATATTAACATTTGCTAACAATCTTGCGGCTTGTTCATTGGCTGTATTAGGGCTGTAACCAGCTCTGACTGCTGCTTGCGTACCATTAAAATCAATAATAAATTCTTCGCAAAATTGTTTCTGTTTTTCATTTAAACCCATAACTTACCCCAAAATATGCTTAAACTTAGTTTCTACGTATATTTCTGCCTCTTCTATTGTAGCGCCTGCGTCCAAATAGCTTAAGACCGCCTGATGGATTTTCAGACGGTCTTCTAAATACATATTCTCAGTGCCGATAATTTCAGCTTCAAATACCTTAAAATTTTCACCTTTATAGGTTTCACCCTGATATTCGTAAGCTTCATCGGTATAAGCATAGCAGCTGATGCGAAAAATACCTTGTGTGAATACAATATCCTCCTGACAAAAAACTGGTAGTGAAAAATAGCCGGCAAGCTTTACATACAAGTCTTTTATTAAAGTCCACGGGCTTATTTCTTCTTCCGTTTTCGGATGTTTCTTATAGCTGCCCCGTTTTTTTACAGGTTTTGTATAGAATTGGTTAATATCTACTAAAGAAATCTGCTGCAACATAAACCCTAATCAACGCAAATACACTAATTTTATATTAAATAATCTTTTTCCAAAATTGCATCATTTAGCAGGACTACTAATTGAATAAAGATTTTTCGTTTTTTAGATAAGTGTATACTATTTTAAATATTAAAAAAACGCTTAAATAAAGGTTTTAAGTTTGCTCAATATTCCGTAATATATATTAGGAATTAAGAAAAAGGAGAATATATGAATTATTCATTTGGTGATTTAAAAAGATTTTTAATGAACAAGATTAATTTTACAATGGTTTTAGTTATTTGTGTATTTATTATGCAAATAATTCAATTTTTAGTAATCGGATTTGATACAAATAAAATACTAAAAAAGATTAATCATAGGTACTTTTGCATTAATACTACTCTTGAAGATGTACACAATGTAAATGTTAATACCATAGATGGCTCTGTAAGAAGATAACTATTCACCATAAAGCAAATAATCTATACTGACTTGAAAATGGCTTTTAATATTGTTCAATACGCGCATATTCGGCTCTTTATCGCCATATACAAGGTCTACATACTCATCCTCATAAATGCCTAACAATTTAGCCATTTGGCGGTCGGTTAAGTCGTTTTTTTCTTGAATTTTAAATAATCGCTTGCCAAAATTTTCTGTGCGTTCTTCTACTGTATCGTCTGATATTCTATCGCCGGAATTATTGATTATAGAAATAGAATCTAATTTAATATCAAAGGCTTCTTCTATTTTTTTTATTTCGTCCGGCTTAAATTTACTATTGCGTTTAGCACGAGCAAATATAGCACCTCGCTCAATCCCGATGCAATCGCCGATTTCTGCGTGCGTTAAATCGTTACGTTTTGTTAAGATAATTATTTTCCCGTAAAAGTCGCTGTATTTCATGATTTTAGATTAAATGTTTAGTAGCTTAACAAAAAATTTTAAATTAATGTGTTGACTCACTCACCACATTGTGATATTATATACACATAATCAATCGAAAGGAACACGAATGAAAGATTATGTAGTACACATTAGGTTATCGAAAGAAGCTTACGAAGCCTTCCGTAAATTCTGTACCATCCGAAAATGGACACAATCTACTGCGGGTTGTGAGATTATTTCAGATTACCTTTCTCTTAGTGATAAAAACAGGGAGATTGCTTAACTAGTTTCAATCCCCCTCATTTAAATCGACTTAAATATTATAACAAAACAAAGCCTAAATGTAAATTAATACATAGGCTTAGTTAACAATGCTTAATATTGCACATTTAAAACTGAAAATAAAATAACTATATTTACAGGCGTACCCTTTGTACTGCCTATAATTTCTGTACTTTGAAAAAGAAAGCCTTATGGCATTATAAAGCGTAAAGCGACTGGTAAATACCGAAAGGACTGAAATCATCTATAAGATGAAAGACAATAACCAACAGTAATATGCGGTTATTGCAACCGTTTTCACGGCAGCGTTGCAAAAGGAGAACTTAAACAAGTTTTTAATATCAGTTGTCGAGGAACACTCGACAACTGCCTTAAGAACTTGATGAAAGGAGGACTATGAAACTAGTTTTTTTAGCTTGTATTGTTTTGATTTTGTTGCATACAAGCGTGAAGGTTGAAAATCGAATAGTCAATATTCAATTTGATTACAACCGTATTATAAACAAAATCAAAGGTATTGTAGAAAAAATGTAAGGAGAAAAAAATGGGAAATTATTCATTTGAGAAAAAAGAATTAACAGCAGGACAAGAATTTTCTTTTGAAAAAGAAGTACCACAGCAACAAATTAAACAAGTTACTCTTGGTTTAGGCTGGGATCCTGCAATTGAAGGGAAAGAAATTGATTTAGATGCAAATGCGACATTGTTGAGAGCGGATGGCTCTGTAGCCGATATGGTATTTTTTAACCATCAAAAATCTGAGTGTGGTTCAATTTCTTCAACGGGTGATGATTTAACCGGACAAAACAGTGTTGACGGTGATGACGAGCAGATTGTTGTTGATTTAGAAAAAGTTCCGGCTAATATTCAATCTATTGTATTCTCTGTAACATCATATTCAGGACAGCCTTTCTCTGAAGTTAAAAGGTCTTACACTAGAATTGTTGATACAACAGATAGAAAGAATGTTGAACTTGCAAACATCGAGCTCAAAGGTGCTTCAACCGGCATTATTTCATCTAAACTTGTTAGAGAAAATAACAGCTGGAAATTTGTTGCTATTAACAAAGAAATAACAGCTAAAACTGTTCAAGATGTTAATAACGCGCTGAATTTAATAGCTGTATAACAATTGAAAGAACAGGGGGTTAATCCCCTGTTCTTCTAAAAGGATTAATAATATGAAAAAAGCAATTTTAGAATCGATATTTTATATAGCAATCTCTGTTATTTTTGGAGTAGCAGTTTACTGTATTTGGGGTAATAATGCCGGTTGTGAATGGTTTACTGCATATATTGTAGAAAAAATGTTAAGTGTAGATAATTTATTTGTTATGTATCTTATTTTTAATCATTTTCAAACCCCTAAAGAGTATCAGCATCATTGTCTATTTTGGGGGATTGTTGGAGTAATACTTTTAAGAGGAATTTGTATTTTTAGTGGTGTTGCGCTGTTAAATATGTTTCATTTTCTAATATATCCATTAGGATTATTGTTAGTTTATTCAGGTATAAAGATATATTTTGCACACAATGAAGATGCAGAAATTCACGAAAACAAAGTTGTTTTATACTTTAAAGAACATTTTAAAACTCATGATAGATATATTGGAAATAAATTTTTTGTTAATGGTAAAGCTACTGTTTTATTTATAGTTTTATTGATGATAGAAACAACGGATATTGTTTTTGCTATGGATAGCATACCTGTTTCATTAGCAATAAGTAACAATGCATTTATAATTTTTAGTGCTAATATATTTGCAGTTTTGGGGCTAAGAGCTTTGTATTTTGTACTTGCAGAAGTTGTAGAGAAATTCTGGGCTTTAAAATATGGAATATCTATAGTATTGAGCTTTATTGGCTTAAAGATGCTATTATGTAATACAATTCATATTTCTACCCAATTTTCTCTTGTTGTTACAGCAATCGTACTCACTGTTTCTATATTTTATTCACTATTTATTACCACAAATCACTCTTAAGTTTTTAATATAGGCGGATGTGTCAAATGGCGCCTTGTTCACAGCCAGGATGATTCCGGCTGTGGAGTCCGTCTCCTTAAGGACTTGAAAAATTTAACTCTCCCAAGAGTTTGAGCCGGTTCCTTTCTTAGATAGTTTACATTTAACTCACCGGCTCTTTTTCTTATTTTATCGACAATTTCTGAGGGACTTATGGATAGTTGATAGTTTTTCCGTGCGCCCTTTTTTTTTCACTAATTTACTAATAAAGAAAGGACTTATATATGACCAAAGAACAAGAAAAATTTGTTAAAGGTTGGGGTATTAATGATTATCAAATAATAGAGGATAATCTTACTGTTGGAGGAGGCCTCGACCTTAGCGGAACAAGCATTACAACACTGCCGGATAACCTTACTGTTGGAGGATACCTCTACCTTAGCGGAACAAGCATTACAACACTAAAAGTATCTAAACCTAATAAGGATTTCCAGCGTCAATTTAGGCTTGAGGTTGAAAAACAATTATGTTGGAAAAATGGCACATATAGAAAAATTGATGGCATTTTTTGTGAAGTTTTATCATCTAAAGGTAACATTTTAAAGGTTAAAGTAGGTTTAAAAACTGCATATATATTCTTTAAAAATGATGTTTATGCTCATGGTAATACAATTAAGCATGCTTATTATGACTGGTTATTTAAAACCTCGGATAGAGATGTAGAAAAGTATAGGAATGTTAAACCAAACGAAGTACATACGCTTGAATGGTGGGTTATTGCATACAGAACAATCACCGGCGCTTGCAGTTTTGGTACTAATAATTTCTTAGAAAATAACAAAGAGAAGTATAAACCAGAAATGACATTAGAAGAAGTGATAAAAGCTACTGAGGGACAATACGGCTCTTCTACTTTTAAAGAGTTCTTTAAATCGTGATTATATTCCATGAATACAGTTATTAGCCGGTGTATTTACACGACATACATTTTACATCGGCTTTTTAAACCCCTGAAAGGATTTTATTATGGTTGAAGCTTGGATATTAACTATATTTTGTCTATTTCTCTGTATTCCAATTGTGATAAGCGAAAGACAAAAACCAACACAAAGACAAAAGTATGATGCAGTAGTTAAACATATGCTTATGATTTATGCAGATGGTGACGAAATACCTGTGTTTATGAACAAAAGAGCGTGGAACCTAGCTCATAGAAAAGCAATACAGATTACGCAAGAAGGTAAGTTAAACAAGTGCTATGAAATGATAAGGCGCGGTGCATTATGATGCTGGGAAATCAAGAATGTGATGCGGAAACTGCATATTATTTAAAACACGGCACTAAGCCTGAATATAAATATAATTGTACTGCCGCACCTCCTGATTGTAATTGGGAAAAGGCCTATGAGCCAGACCCTTATTACTGCTGGCACGGTACAAGAATACCACAGTGGTTTGAGTAGAGAAAGGAATATTACAAATGTTTAAACGAGCAAGCAAGAAACAGCAAAAACTTAGATTATTATTAGAAGGTGCATCAGGAAGCGGCAAAACATACTCAGCACTAATAATTGCTAAAACTTTAGCAGATAGTCTGGATAAAAAAGTTGCATTCATAGATACGGAGTTTGGCTCTGCCAGCCTATATGCTGATAGATTTAATTTCGATACGTTAGAACTGACTCCGCCCTTTACACCCGAAAAATATATTTCAGCAATCAATGAAGCTTCTGTAAGTGGTGATTACGGAGTACTGGTTATTGACAGTATTTCACACGAATGGAGCGGGCAAGGAGGGTGTCTGGATATTCAGGCACAGCTAGGCGGGACTTTTAACGATTGGAAAAAAGTTACACCAAGGCATCAGAAGTTCATTAACGCTATTTTAACCTCTAATATTCATATCATAGGCTGCGCAAGAACTAAATCGGATTATGTTATGGAAGAGGGTTTGAATTCTAAAGGAAAAGCCACTACAAAACCTGTAAAGGTCGGAACAAAAACTGAGCAGAGAGAAGGTTTAGATTTTGAATTTACGACAATATTCCGACTTAATCAAAACCATATCGCGAGCGTTTCTAAAGACCGCACAAGCCTATTTGAAAATGAAGATGCAGTAATAACAGAAGAAACAGGAATAAAGTTATTAGAATGGCTTAACAACGGAGAAGCTATTGAAGAAGTTAAGCTGACAGAAGATGAAGAGGAAATGTTTGCCTTAATCGCTGAATATAAAACTCTTGAAGGGCTGGTTAAGCATTATAACTATTACCAAAATAAAGTTAACTCTATAGAAGAGTTTAAGACGCTATGCAGTGAGCACAAAAAAGAAATTTTAGGAGGGAAAATATAATGACAACAATTGGATTAGATTTTAACGGAAGCAAGACAGACAAAAACGGAAACACATATTTTATTATAACGCCCAATAAAGATATAACTCCGATTGTTATTGATGGTACTAAACTTCTATGCTTTAAACAAAATCCGAACCCGAAGAATGATAAATCGCCCAAATGGGTCTTAGACAGCTTTGTACCAATAAAAAAAGAAGACAATAATTCTATAAACGAGGAAGAAATACCATTTTAACGAGGTAGAAGATGAAGGGAGATTTTATTAAACTTTACCGTCAACTAACTAATTGGGAATGGTATATTGATATTCCTTGTAAAGTATTATTTCTTCATTGCCTTTTAAAGGCTAATTTTACTGCAGGAAAATTTGAAGGTAGAGAAATTCCTGCCGGGAGTTTTGTAACAAGTTATTCACATCTTGCAAAGGAAACCGGCTTAACCTTGAAACAAGTGCGTTTGGCAATAAACAAGCTAAAAAGGACAAAGGAAGTGGCACACTCGGCACATAGCTGTTATTCAATAATAACGGTTAAAAACTGGGATAAATTTCAAATTAAGGGCAAAGAAGAGGGCTCTCAAAGGGCACGCGAAGGGCAACAATATAAGAAGGAAAGAATAGAAGAGATTAGTAAACTAATCTCTTCTAATAAAGAACCAGCTGAAAAAAAGATTGAAATTGAGAGTTGGGTAAGACTAATCGATAGGTGGTTGGATTACAAAACATCAAAGAAGCAATCTTACAAAAGTGAGAGCAGTGTAATAGCTTTTATCCACAAGCTCATCAAATATAGTGAGGGAGACTTAGGAAAAGCGGACTGCATCATTGAAAACAGTATGGCTAATAACTGGAATGGAATTTTTGAACTCGAAAACAATACAATTTCAGCAAATTTTAAGAACAAGGACAAACTTTCTATAGAAGTACAAGAACGTCAACGAAAAGCGGTAAAAGAAGCTTTTGCAAGTTTGGAGGCATTAGATGAATGAAGAAATGAATTTGCAAGACATGCTATCAGAACTTTTACGGTTTTATCCCATTACTAATCGAAAAGACGAGGATATAGCCAAAGATATGATTACTTATCATGAATGTATACTGGAAAATGTCTACAAGTCTAACCAAAAATACGATTGGGAAAAGTGTTTAAAATACATCCTTACCCACAGGATTTATAAAACATTTCCTTCAATTCCAGAAATCCTAGAAGCATTACCATATTCCCTAAAGAAGGAAAAGGCAAAAAGCGAAAGCTGCGCAGATGAGGGCTTTTTACTTGTTGTAACACTTCCGAACGGTTATACCTACCATTTTACAGTTTCTTCTACAGGTAAACCGATGAGCGAGGTTAAATCCGGTTTAGAAAAAAAATTCGGGCAATGCAGTTACAAGATTTACCCAAAAGGTACGTTAATTATAGGAGAGCAAAGATGGGAACCAGATTAAGAAATGTATTAACCGAAGAGGATAAAAAATACATCTGTAGTAATAGTCAAAACCTAACGGTTAAAGAGTTATCTCAAAATATGGGAGTAAAAGAGGAAATAATACGGAGTTTTTTGTTTTATCACAAGCTTGAGTATCAAAGAGTATACCAGTCTTACCGTGAAACACTGACGCCAAGAGAAAAAGGAGTCATAGAGCTTATGGCTAAAGGGTTAAATAACTATGAGATACGTGATATTCTTTGTATTTCACTCGCTACGCTAAAAACCCATATTATGAGTATATACGGGAAATACGGATTATCAAACGATGGAAATTACAGAAGAAACTTTCCTGTCTTAAGACTAAGGGCAGTTCTTAAATATCAACAGGAAAAGAACAGAAAGGTAAAGGAGAACTTACAAGTTGAGGAGGAGTGGGAAGAATGACAGATAAAGAACAGACAATAGAAGAATTATTAAACAGTATTCCTTTTAGAATTTGTAAAAAAATTAAAGTTTATTGCTACTCTTGCAACAGAGAGTATGAAAAATTGGTGGAATATGATTTAAAAATAGAAATTTTGCAGCATGAAGTAAGACCCAACGTCATTAAGAAGCGATTCAAAATGTTTTATCAAACTTCCTCTATGAGTTTTGGCGATGCAAGGAAGTATATAGGGAAAAGTACCGGGATAGGTTATTTGACTTTAAAAGAAGCTTTTGAAGAATTGAAAGGATATTTAACTAATGAAAGAACAAATAATAATTGACGGCGTAAGAGAAGGATGTGAAATATTGTTTGAATGCGGAAGTGTAGATGATTTAGCTTCTTACGATATGATTAAAAAAAATATTAAAATTACACCTGAAAATGCCCCAGTAGATGATTATGATATTAGACTTATAGCAAACCCTCACAGCCCTTATGGATTTTCAAGCATTTTTAAAAGAAATAAAAATGTAGATGAATGGGAATACATGGGGTTCGGACACAGCGGTGCTTGTAGTGTTGTAACAGCTCTACTAAAGCAACTTGCCCGTAAAATCTCAGAATGCGAGGAGCTGAAAAGGCAAAAAACAATTCTTAAAAGTCGGTCAAAACATCTTGAGCATTGGAAAGATAACCTTTTAAAAGAAAACGACCGCTACCGCAAGGCCCTTGAGGAGATTGAGGTTACAATCGCAGCTTTGCATTTCAGAACCCTACCCTTTCAGCAGGGAATTACTCACGAATTAGCTGATAGAGTTCAGTACTACAAAAATATAATTCGAGACATCATCAGCAAGGCAAGGGGGAAGAATGATAATTAAAATAACTGAATTAACAGAGATTTTCTGTATGTTGATGTATGCGCTTTTCTTGGTGCTATCTGGAATGTTTTTAGCAGGTGTATTTGCAACCTTTTTGTTTGAAGTGCTTCCGGATAAATTACAAGAATGGTATAAACAAGAATTACCTAAGAAATTTTTCACAAGGTTAAGGAATACTTGTAAAGAGTTTCTAGAAAGGAATTGCCGATGACTAACCTATCAAAAGAGCTGTGCAAGATTTGCGATATAGATAGTAAAATAAAATGCCGTCCTTATGAATGTGACCAAGTTGGAACAGTAGTAAGAGATAAATGTCCAGCTGACTTTTCACCTAATGAAAAATGCTTACAGCATAAGGATAATACAACAGCTTATTACAGCTATCCTGACTTTAAGCAGGCTGAAAATTTTGTAAAATTGCAAAAGCTTCTCATTGAAATCGGCATGGGCTTTGATATTCAGCTATTTGATTATCCTACAAAATTACAAATTCGTTTTTGTTGGGATGATGAAAATTTCACTTTTAAAATATTCGGTGATAGCTTAGAAGAAGTATTTTTGCGTTTTGCAATTCAAATATGCGAGCTTGATGACGAGGGAGATATCAAGCTCGCAATCAGAGAGGCAGAGTGGAAATATGAATAACTATGAACGAAAGTTAACATTCAATCTTAAAAAAGAATGGTTTGATAAAATCAAATCAGGCGAGAAAACGCATGAATATAGAGAAAAGACAAATTACTGGTATAGACGACTATTCAAATACTGGTACAAAACTAAATATAATAAACCTTTTGGTAATGAAGAAACTATATGTTTTGCTTGCGGTTATCCTAGAAAAAATGATAACCAAAGAAGACTTTACGCAAAATTAAAGGCAGTATATTGCTTAAATAGCGGATTATATACCGATTTAAAAATTAACAAACCGGTTTATGACATTGAATTTGAACTTATAAAGGGGGATGAATGAATAATACAAAAACAAAATGGTACCCGCTTTTTCGCTACAGTCATTGTGCTGCCTATAAAGAGTTTTTAGTTATGGCTAGGGCAGATAAGAAAACTGGTATGTTTGAATTTAAGACAATTACTATTTGTGAATACTACGCAGATGAAGAGTTAATGCATTGGAACTTTAATTTAGAAACTACGTTTAATAGATTACAAGAGGAAATAAACAATGAATAATCCTAAATATATCTATAATGGTATACTCTGCCCTGTATGCCAGATAGATTTTGAGCAAAATATTATTTTAATCAAAACCAACGAACTAAAAAAAGAATGGGTTAAGTTTGAACCTGCAAAGCTGATAAGAATAGAGCAATGGCGGGTTTAAATACAAAGACATAACTACGCTAGACGTAGTCCTTGGAGCAGATAACTGCTCCTAAAGCATAGAAAGGAATTCCCTCAGTTTCGAGGGAATTTTTGTTACATAAGTTAAAAAAACTTCATGAAGTTCATGAAGAAATTTGGAGGTAAGAAATGAGTAATGTTATTAATTTTAATAGAGAAGGGATATTAAACAAAAAATATATTCGAGCAAAGGATATTCAAAAGATATTCAATATTGCTCGTTCTACTGTCGATAATTGGGCAAAAAAAGGTTATTTAATTCGTCATAGGATTGGGAGAAATATTTTTTATGATGTCGCCGAGGTTGAATTGTTACAGGAGATGCAATGGCAGGCATAAGAAAAAGAACTTGGAAAAATAAATCAGGGAAGCATACCTGCTATGAGATAAATTATACGATAGACGGCAAACAATATAGAAAAAGCGGTTATAAAACATTGTTAGATGCACAGCTTGATTTACCGAATGTTGTATTTGATTACAGTACAGACATAAGATTTTCTACATTAGTAAATGCTTTTCTTACCAGGCATTGTGAAATAAAATGCAAGCAATCAACTACGGATTTGTACAATAGGTATGTAAAAGCTCATTTTCAAAGTCTAATGCCACGAATTGTACGAGAAATTACACACAAAGATATTGAAAACCTCATATTTTATCTAAAAAGAAAAGGTTTGGGGAATGTTTCAATAAACAAATTAATTCAGCTGCTCAGAGTAATATTTAACTATGGAATTGAAAATAAATATATTTCAAGAAGCCCCATACTAAAAAGCGATAAATTGAAAGAAGAAAAAAAGGATATCAATGTACTTGATGAAAAACAAATCCAAAGATTTCTGAATGCGGCCAAAAGTAAGAATATAAAAGTGTACGCATTATTAGCAACAGCTCTTTATACCGGGATAAGGCGTGGTGAACTTTTAGCCTTAGAATGGGCTGACATTGACTTTAAAAATTCGAGAATTAAAATTAATAAACAAGTCTACAAACACGAAAAAACGAGTACAAAGAATAATAAATCACGACTTGTGGATATACCAGATATTCTTATAAATATACTTCAGGAATATAAAAAGCAACAGACTGTAATCTCAAAAATAGTTTTTTGCAATTCAAGCGGTAAGTATATGCATCCTTCTTTACTGGAAAGAAATTATTTTTGTGCTACATTGAAATTGTTGAATAAAAATTTGCCAGAAGATGAGCAAATCAAAATAAGATTTCACGATCTACGGCACACATATGCAACAATTTTACTAAGTAAGGGTGTTCCGATAAAATATGTCCAAGAGCAATTAGGCCACTCAAGTGCTAAAATGACATTAGACGTCTACGCAAGTTATATGCCAAGTGTAAAATTTGAGGCACTAAATATTTTAGATAATTTACATAACACAGAATCCAATAGAGCACGATTTGAGCACGATAAAATTTTATAAAATACTTAAAATAAAAAAGCTCTGTTTCCAGAGCTTAAAATCGAGAGAAAGGTGAAAAATTAAGATTAATATCTTTCATAATACCATTTGATTTTATTCCTGAGAAAATCTCCTGTTTGTTTTGCTGTACCTTGAATGTCCGGGAGATTCCGCAAATCTACCTTGCTTATATTTTGGTTCAGATAATTATTCCATGGAAGAAGTTTAGTTATTAATTCTCCTGCACAGTCGGCATAAGCTAAACTTTCTCCAGCGTTTTTTGTTTTATAATTCCTGCACATTTCGCCTATTTCTGCGTGCGTATAAAAGTCAGATATATCTAGTCTGTATTCTTTTATTTTTTCAGCGCAAGCTTTGTAAAAAGCTTCTATTTGCGGCTTTTTTATGGGAGTAGAAGTTGAGCCACCGCAGCAAGAGATATTATATGTAATTGAGTTCATACCGCCTGTTGATGCTGCCTGCCCTATAGCTTTACCGATATGCTTTATACCTTTATCGTCTATAAGTAATTGATAACTGTTTAAATCTATTGTATTTGGCTTGTAGCTAGACCCCGTCCAATGTCCGATTATATACTTCACTGTCATTGTCTACTCCTTTTGTATACAAAATCTTCCAACGTGATTACACGTTTTTCGATGCTTTCTATTGCGATATCAGTCTGCCTTATGTGTGAGTCAAGTTTTTCAGCGATGTTATCCATTTTGGCAAAGTGACTCCCGAGAAAAATAAGACATCCTGCAAATGTAAATACTGCTCCAATAGCCCATCTTTTAATTTCCAGAAGTACATTAAACATAAGGTTTACTTTTGCAGTTACAGATAAATCATCCGGATGTTCAGGGTCACCAAATAGGAAATGATTAATCCTCTCTAACTGACCTTTTAATAACATATGGTGCGCATAGCATTCCTGCGCCTGTACCGGTCTTTCTTCTGTCATACCCATTTCTCCGTCCAAATATTTTTTACAGCTTGCCTTATATCAACTGCAAGATACATCAAAACAGCTTTTAAAGGCGTTACTTCTTCATTCAACAAAGCATGAAAGAATATTAGACTAGCAAGATTACGATTGTAATTTACTGTTTTAGGATTAGCTAAAATGTAATCGTGTATTATGCTTGCAGGTATATATTGAGGTGTGTGCGGGCATCCAAAGAAGAAACGCAATAGTTTTGGTATACTGCAGCCGTCAGATGTAAAACCGGCAGGTATCATTATCCAGAAGGTTTTCTTGCCGGCGGCAACTCTTACAGGAGCACTACGCCTTACTGTAAACGGAGTTTTCCGGTTAATATAATTAAATTCCAATTCGTGTTCAAAATTATAGTTGACAAACATCTAGTTATTCTCCAGAAATATTTTCAGAAGTTTGGCGAATTTGCGTTCTTCTTCATCATTAGCAGGGGTAAAACAAGGGTACATCATGATAATAAGATTTTCAGCTGCATCTATTCCCTTACATTTCCTTTTAAGTTCTTTTAAAACCTCTGTTTCTGATTGATGTTCTTTCGCCTCTTCTGCATAGCGGAAACCGCTCTTTACAGCTTCCGCAAGCTTCTCAATAGCCTTTGGTACATCAAAAGCCATACTATGCTACTTCCTCGTCAATTTTATCTACATAGGATAATACGATTGGTTTTGTAGCGTTAATTACTGGTAAAAAGGCATCATCTATTTTATTAGTGCTTGTTTCGATTGCAACGTTCACAAGGTCATACGCGAACTCGACAACGCCCTCGGTTAAAATTTCACCGTGTTTTTTACAGCATTCTACTAATGCTTCTTTCATTTTGTCATCCATCATAGCCTCCATTCTCGCTTGTCAGCGTTTTAATTATCTGCTTTCCTTTATAATAGCTAAGCTTAGATCTTAGCCATTCACCCGCTTTGTCATAAAGGGATTGAAGTTTGTAGTCCGGACTTTCACGGACTAATAATTTACTGCCATTATCCAGCGTTATCTGCGTCAGTTTCTTCTGCTGTATCAGGCGCTGTGTCCACCTCATCTGAAATGTCGGTTGTGTCGCTGCCGGTTGTATCTTCATCTAAAACCACCTCCAGTGTTCTATCTTCTGTTAATGTCAAAACATCTTTACGGCTTATATAGCCTTTACAGCTCACAACTATATCAACAGTACTGCCGTATGGCACTGTTATTTCACTTTGGATTTCACTGTTAATCTCTATAACAGCATCTTCCGGTATCGCATTAACTTTGAGCTTGCAAGTTGTCAAATACCTGTAATCGTTGGTATCAAAGAACTTATCTAACTGTTCTTTTGTAAACCCTAATATTGTACCTACTGCATCGATGTATGGATTGCCTCTATAGAAATTATTTGCCTTAAGCTCGATTTGCAGAGCTTTAATATCAATAGTGGCTTTTTGTTTTTCTACAAGAGAGATAACATCATTAAAATCAAGCCCTTTAGCTTTGTATATAGCTCTTTCTACATCGGCAGCAGTAAGGTTAAGCATTGCAATACGTTCGGCTTCTTTACGTGCCTGCTCTTGCTCATATTCTTGTGTGTTATCTATAACCTCACCGTCAACAAGTTTTTCGTATGGCTCTAAGGCAAATAACTCTCCATTTACACCTTCCTCAATTTTTCTTCCGTTTTGATGGTTGTGCAGCACTATAAAATCTGCATATTGCTTAGCTGTATAAGGTTTTATTAGTTTATATGCCATAATACTTCATTCCTTCCTTCTATTTTATGTACCCCATGGCTATCCAATTTACCAGTGGCGTCCCTACAACATTTTGGCGTATTTGTATCTGTGTTGCATTGTACTGGCCGACATTAATCGTATGATAGCCTGCTGTATTAATATTAGCTTGGCAGCCTACAGCATTATAATTGTTATCTTTATATGATTTTAAAAGAGTAATATTTGTAGCTGCCTCTGTAACAGTTATTTGTCCTCCCTGTTCACACCATCCGTCAGAATATATCCTGTACCAGCTTTTATTATTAACATAGCTTTCAACGAGATAACCGCGTGATGGCGCATTGATATTAGTTATCTGTTCTTGCATCCTCCCTGCGTCAATCAGGTTAGCATTCTGGACTGTTTCACCAACATAGTAGTAGAGAGAGCCGTTGCCTCGGGCGTAGATGAATCTAAAGGAGTTTGTAACTCCTTTAGCATTATAATCAATAGAAAAAATGTCGCCTCGTTTTACTTTTAGCAGTATGCTCGGGGTTGAACCGGAATAAGTCCCGTAACTAATATCTGCATAACCAGAGCTTAGGTTCGTACCTTTAACAAATTGAGTATTGGATGTATTTAGTTTTTCAAAAAAGACAAATCCGTTTGCCACTGCAGTATATTTTGTACCACTCGCTTGAAGTGTCAAATCTATATATCTATCACTCACTAAACATTCACTACCATCCAGCAACGGCAGCTTAAAGGTTTCATCAGAGGTATTAATTTCAAAGTCGTTGTCTGTAATCCATGCTGTAGGGTGTAATATACTTGTATCTTTACTTGAATCTCTAGTTACCGTGTAAGACGAGCCTTCAAAAATTGAAGTAAAAGTAAATCCATTTGAGGTTAATGTTTCGACTGTACCATCAAAAAACATTGAATTTACGCCAACATCATACCTATATACTGATGCACCCACTACTGGACTTTCAGTAGAAACCCACCAATAATAACTAGATGAATCAGTAGCTATAAAACAATAGCCTTCTTGGCCTTTAAACCCTTCTACCCCTTTATTAACATTTTCTAAAATCCAGTTGTAATAGTCGGGATAAACAGATTTAGGTTTGTACATACCATCAGATTTTAGCCAGCTGAGATTATTCGGTTCTACATCAAAATACTGGCTCATTCCAAAGAAAAATGGATTATTCAGCTCAATCTCATTTGTGATATTGACCTCTGTTTCCTGACCTGTGGCTATCTGGATGTAGTAAGGGTACTGAATGGCTTCTTCCTGTACAGTTGCACCATCTTTATATTTCGGCGAAGAAAGAGAGGCATTAAACCCCGCATATAACTCATAATATTCCCTGCCTGCAGAAGCATTGTATGATTTACTATCTCCAGCACTACCAGCGTTATAAAAAGCACCTGTAAGTGCAGTCCCACTAATAGTATTTCCACCCCTGAATGTGCCAATTATATTAGGCAGTTCAGCTTTAATTGTCAAGCCAGCATTTTGAAGATTAAGCACCCCCTGCACATTAACTACTGCAGGAAGACGCATAGAAATAAGCACCTTTGTAGAAGGTGTATAATGATATACAGGTTGGGTGGGATATAATCCATAATCGGTTAATATTTCCTCATTGTCTATCCCAATGCTATATGAACTACCACCCAATTCCCCCCCGTCTACGAATTCAAAATGTGTAAGCAGATGAGGTATAGCAGTAAAACTATTCGGGCTTGATGGATATGGCACTTCATAACATACTGCACCTATTGTTGTATCCGGAATACAAAAATTTTTACCTTCTCCGGGACGGCTCTTTGTATATGTCGGCCCTTTCAAGATTTGCAAAACAGGAGAGTTATTGTTATTAGCAGCAATATCAGTGCCGTCAAGAGCACTTTCTATTCCTGACCCAGGCGGGTCATAATCAGGATAACCACTAACAGTTCCCCCAAGCCGAAAAAAAGCATTTTCTGTTCCGGCATTAGCTTCTACTTGTGTTACTGTAAAAGTTATATTCTGGTTTTCTTCTCCCGTAGCAGTGTCAAATAAGTATCCTATATCTCCAATTTCTATATTATCTTTTAATTTGTGAATGCAGAATGCCGTTCTATATAAATTAATAGTATCTGTCGTTTTACATAAACTCACTTCAAATATATATCTATCATATCCAACAGCATGATATTTATCGGCTACATCATCATAATTCAGTACAAACTTACCAACCTGACCGTAGTCGCTTGCTTCTTTTTCAGCCTGCCAGTTCTCCTCGGTTGTAAGCAAAGAAGGATAAAGCGCAACAATTTTCTTTAACCTTGTCAAGAACCCCTGAGTATTCTGATTAATCGCTACTATCTGACCGTTAAGCCATCTGCGCAAACCTTTCGTTTCATCAATATACAAGGACATACCGATATCGCAGACCTCTAGGCCGCCGCTGCCACCATCTCCAGCTTTGAACGGTGTCCAATACATTTCTTCTGTATCATCTCCAGGTGAATGATTAATATTTTCATCGAGCTTTGATTTATAAATAACACCGCCCACCTGACAAAAAGAGTTCAGATAATAAGTTGTACCGGCATCCCACTCAGGAATACCCTGCTGAAACAAATAAGCAAGCTGTTTAGAAAAACCATATTGGACAGCGTTCATTTCTTCCATAAACGGCGCTTCGTTTGCAGCAACAGCAGCTTTCCAACCCTCTGTATAAGCTTCTGACTGTAATGCTTCTATATCATCATTATAACCAGGTGTGCCGGTTATCATACTTCCAAATACAGCAAGTTCATCAGTAGCAGCATTCCCTGCAAAAATCTTTTGTGTTTTACGCTCTATCTTTGCCATTTCTACTCCTTAATACCATCTTGTTTTAACCCGGCATCCTATACCTGGTGGCTGTACAGTGTTTGACTTGCCAAAAACCCCATTTGAACGTGATGCATCAAAACCTACACGATAAAACCGTCCTTTTGCACCATCAGCCCCATCCCCGTATTTACTTATTACATAAAAGGCTCCTGTAGGATCCAAAGGTGCCTGACCGGATTCTGTTGTGGCAGTCCATTCTCCTAAAATATTTGGCAACCCAGCCTCTATATAACCAAATGTATTACTTCCCCAGAAAACCCTATCTTTAAAATTAGGCAATACAAACGTTGTACTGCCATCACCAGCGCCGTATGTTGTACCATAAATATTGAATAGGGAGGCATAAGTAGTTCTTGATACAGTTTGGCCATCAAGCCAAATTTCGTTCGGAAAAAGCGTGTTACTAAGTGTAGGCTGCGGAAGCCCTATCTCATAATTTGCAAGCTGCAGGCTCCCGTCTGACTGGAATACGCGCCAATAAGCATCATTAGTAACCGCATTACCGGTATTATCATTAGTTAAAGATTTATACACGGTTACATAGCCCTGGTTGTTAGTAACCTTAGCTAGTGAGCCGATATAATAAGTCGTGCCGGCATCATATTCAGGAATACCCTGCTGAAATAAATACGCAAGCTGAGTTGTTACCGCAAAGAAAAGCGCATTCATATCCTCCTCCCAGGGGGACTTATCGGATAAGACTGCGCTCTGCCATCCATTTAAAAAGTTAGTATTTTGTATCTGTGTTAAATCTTTTGTATAAACAGGTGTCTGGTCTTTTGCTGTACCAAATGCAGTTACTTCCAGACTTCCTGACTGATTCGCAAAAACTTTCTGTGTTACACGGTCAAGTTTAGGCATTTATTGCTCCTTTGGTTGATACTTACTTGTTTATTTTTACTCCTCTGGCGTTACAAGCGAGATAAGATTCTCTTTTGTCAGCCACGTACCGGTTTGTCGTTTGTTTTTGGTTGAAAAACCTGCAACCGTCTTATTCATTATACCTTTGCGGTTGAAACCAAAAATTTGAGAAGGAGAAGGAACTCTAAGTACATAATTTGCACCAATACCCTCGGGTGCTCTGTAATACCCTAATTGTTTTGCTGCTAACGCCGCCAGTGTGCGCTCAGCTGATACAATATAAGTAATGGTTAAATTATGGTTATTTTTGAGCAGTACATCACCCTGAAAAACATTCCATAACGCTTCATCAATCCCGCGCTCAAAGCCCCGCATAACATTTACTGCAGATTTGAATTTGAGCAAGAAGCGGTAATCGTTATCCGGAAGCGAATATTCACTCTGGTTGTAATTCTGTATTGTCCTGAAATTCCCGCCCTGCGGTTTCCCCACTGTGGAAAATCCCACAGAATCCTCTCCGTCATAGAACTGGAAAAATATCATATCATTATAGACACCCTGTACAATCCTCGGACAGTCAAGGATTTCGCCTATTATATCAAGCTGTGGACCCTCTGCCGTATCGATATCCAGAATATCCTGCAGCTGGAAAATTACACCGTCACCCAGATATATATCAGCACCGATTTTGATAGTTTCACGCGCCTTTGGTTTATTACGGTATTGAAGGACTAACAAATCTGCATAATAATTTTTTACATCCTCTATGTCCTGTGTATAGTCAGGCATTTTTCAGCTCCTAAACGATTGTTAATGTTATATTCTCTGCTGCTATTACGAAAAATTCATCCAGACCGGCCGGCACTGCATATTCGACCCAGCTTGAGTTATCGGTTGATATTTCTACGTTATAAGGCGTACCGGCATCACCTATTGCCTCTTTTATTGTACCCAGAAGCGTTGAGCTTTCTGCTCTTTCCCCTATTTTGTAATCACTCAGGGCAAGTTGTTCTTTTATATAATTTTCGTCTAAATTGGTTGTAGAAAAGTTCTTGATAGTTGCCCTTACATACAAATTAACAGCAGACGGCACATCATACAAAACTTCTACTAAATCGCCATTAATCTTTTGCACCCAAACAGTCTGCTCACCCTTCATCGGAATACCCGGAGGCAGGTTGTTGTAAATAACCCTTCCGATATCTTCCGGCTGTCCGCCCTGTACAATAACCCAAATACCGTGCGCAGGGATACCGTTAACTACCATATTTGTACGGTTATCATATACTTTGCACTGTGTAACGTTTGTCAGATTGAGCATTTGTGATTCTGTACTCTCATCAAACCCCTGAGAAGGTACTGCCATTGCCTGATTTCTTCTCAATCTAAATTGTGCGGATGTTTCACCGGTTGAACCTGTAATATAATTTCCTGCCGGATTATTAACAGAAGAAATACCCTTAACAATTGTTTCCATAACATTGATTGTATTAGGTAACGCTGTGATACTTCCTAAATCAGCAGCCCTGAAATTAAGCGAATGCACACCTGCCTCAAGTTCGGCGGATGCTGCAAGTATCCATCGGTTTCCGTTTATATCTCTTACTGTGTAGCCTGTACCGTCAGCACTCTCGATATTAGCGTCAAGCCCCTGTAAGCTGGTCGATTCGTTAACCGTGACATTAACGTAAGTGTAGCTGTATGTATACGCTTTTATTATCAAGCCGTTAAGCTTATACAAAATCTGCTGCGGAATACCTATAACTCTATCCGGATCAAGATTGTTATAAAACTGGGTAAACAGGTCTAAAATGTCTTTTTTTTCCTGCGCTAAAATATTAATCCACTGCCCGTCCGGACTGTTTTGTTCAATATTGATGGCCTGACCGTATACGCCTTTAAATTTAGTGATTAAGTCCTGGCGTATTTCTTCCAGAGATTGCGTAACAAGCCCGCTAATCCCGATATAGTTTTGTGCCATAAGGCGCTCCTTTGCTGGTTGATAGATAATCTATATCCAGCATAACAAAGAGCCTGAAATTCCCTTGACAAAACAATAAAAATAGTAAATAATAAAAAAGCAGGGTAACCGCAGTGCAATTGCGGTTTCTTCATACCCTACAGGAAAATCAAAATAATTTGTAAAGCCGCTATCAATGCAGTGATGGCGGCTTTTATTATTCTTTCCATCGCTTACCTCCTTTCTTAGCAAAATTTCTTCATTAATTTTGCGGCTAAGCGGAAGTAATGGTATTACTCTACCCTGCATATCAAACATATCATAATAAAAGCCTATTGTCTAATCGGCGTTACTTCACCCTTATAAGATTGAGAATAAATTGTCTGTACATCGTATGTGATTCTAATCTGCCTATCTGCATTCACAATTAAATCCACGCTGTTAATACCTGTTACACCGTCCGTATTCTTAATTACCTCCTGAACGGCATTCTCCAGCCTGTCCTGGTAGTGATAATCAAGCAAATTAAACCAGTCTATACCCTCATTAGTTGCAAAAAAGCAATCCCCGAGAAACGACAGTATGCGGGTTTCAAGATTAAGCCCTATCTCCTGATTAGCAGTAACATAATTGCTTTTATTAGCGCCCCATGTCCAATCGTGGGCAGAATCAAGATTTCTAAAACTCATTGTAACAACTCCTCAAACTGTGATTTTAAATCAGTAAACGCCTGTTTCGCCGCAGGTGTCAAGACTCCTGTATTTGTAACTACTGCTATATTCTCACAGGCTGTTAGAAACGCCTGAATTAAATTGGCAAGATTTTGAGTGTTATTACCTATATTTATCTTTTCACCTATGCTAATCAAGCCCTGAGCTGCCTCGCCTTGAATATTTTTTAATTCTATTCTATCAGGATAAATCTTTATATAGGATTGCTTCTTAACTTCTTCTATGATTTTTTGGTGAATAAGTGTTATAGCTTCTGTGTCATAATCCACCATCGGATTCGCAAGAGTAGTAAAAGTAGTCAGGGCTACACAGTCCGTAAAATCGTGCATTCTTGTCGTGTCCGGTGCGTATAATTCCCCTGTCTCCAGGAATGAATCTATGTTTCTGTCCATAAAAAGCAGAAGGCAGATTGTTCCCACAGGGTCAGGCATTGTAATATGTGCATTTCCAGCACCTAAGATTATGAGCGGAACATCGGTTATCGGAACGGGGGTTATGTTCTGTTCATTGAATAGCTTCACCTGCATTAATTGAACCGTACACCGCTGGGTATCGGCATCAAACTCAAGTATTTTCCCGATATTATGACAATTAAGGCGTGACATAACGGCGTTTTGCGCCAGTGCCATAACTCCGTTAAAATTTATTTGTGATTTTTCAACCTGTTTTATTTTTGCTGTCATATTAATAATTTCCTATATATCTCGCAGGGTTAACAGCTACTTTGCCTTCCCTAACCTCAAAATGTAAATGCGGCCCTTTAGAATTTCCTGTACTTCCGACAAGTCCTATATGGTTTCCGGTATATACATTCTGTCCCGGATTTACCAGACAGTTATTTAAGTGCCCATATAAACTTGTAACAGTTTTTCCGTTGATAATGCCATGGTCAATTATTATTGTTTTACCATAGCCTTTTATCCAGCCTGTGGTAATAACTTTACCATTTGCTGGAGCGTTAACCGGAGTATCAAAAGATGCCGCAATATCTATTCCTTGATGGTTAGTACTGGCACCTTTTATTGGAGCTGTACGCCTGCCAAAAGGGCTTGATATACTACCTTGTACAGGCTTTTGCCATTGACCGGTAGTTGCGACCCCGCTCTGAACTGTTTGTGTCGCTTTGGTGAGTGTTCTGGCTTTTCCAGGCAGGATTGAAAGAGTAAGAGAGGTTATTAATTTCCCGCTAACAACCGGACTTATTACACCTTTATGTTCAATCTTTACAACCCTGTAAGATTGGTTTAGCCACGTTTGGGTATAACTCAAGAGTGTAACCCCCTGCCCTGCCCTAATCTGGGGCTCAAAGAGCATATCACACTCGACATAAGCATTTGCACGTCTGGGGCTGCCTAATAATCCGCTTTCATCCGATATAACCAGAACTTCTCCGGGGATTAAATCTCTGTCACCCAGTATGTTAATCTCATCATTGTCAATAAAAATATTATACCCGCCGTACTCACGCCCCAGAAGGTCAAGAGTCTGACCGATAAAGGTTTTATTGCGGGGTAACGGCTCTATATCCGGAGTAATATATCCGACAGATATTTTACCGCTTCCGCTTGTCGCAAGTCCTAAAATGTCTTTTAGGGTAGTGCCTTTGGTAAAAGTCGCATTAAGAAAACCGTACTCATAAAACTCGGGACTGGCAGAAGTTAATATCTCCGTTATAAACTCGGTACTCCCTCCCTGTTTTTCGGAGGTACAATTCTGAATGTAACCGGAAAAAACGAGCGGCATATTTTCACCATAGCCGGCGTAAAACTTCATATAAATATACTTTTTGCCAAAGTTCCACATATCAAGCCATAACCGTGCCTGATCATTTCTGCTCAGGTTTACAAGCTGGAATACTCCCCGATTCTGTGTCTGGTTTGTACCCGAAGAGATATGAAACTGGCAGCTAAACGGATAACTTACTGTTAACTTATCACGGGGAATTAAGTCCCGGCCGTGTCGTTCGCCGATTTCAAATTCAGCTCTGTAATTCCGTTGGAGTTTTAACATAATAATTTCCCTCTATGGTTTGGACATCCTCACGGGGCAGAAGATACACACTTGCATATTTAGTAGCAAAATCGGTTAAAAACATAGGTTCTTCATCATCCTGAGTATCGCACCTTAAACCGAACGGTAAATAATTCCGGTAAGCTCGTAAAATGTTGTAGCTGGTAGTAAGTCTTATATTTTTATAATCATAATCGCCCCATTTTACCCCGAAAAACCAGCCCAGTTGATTTTCTTTGTACTCAAATTCAAGCGTCACGGTTGAGCCGTCATCTAAAATCTTTTCTATTTTTTGCTTTGGTTCTGCCCCCAGCTCATTTAATTCATACATTATACCGCCTTAGCCTCCGAACCTTTACTGATACCTTTATTAACCTGTTTCGCAAGCTGGCTTCGGGTTCTGCCTGCTGCATTGTTCAGGCTCTCAAATCTTGTCTGTGCGAAATTCATTTGTTTAAATGTAACCGTAAAACTTGTTATATCAGCATTGCTTTCACGAATAGGCAGTACTTTTTGTATCAGCATATTGTCATATCGTTTCCACGTTGTCTCAACACTAAATACAGCTTCTGCTTTCCATAATGCTTCAAAAAACAAAAATGCCCTTGTCTGTGCTGATTTGAGTTTATATATATTTTGAAAAAGTTGGAATAAATCCACTCCGTTTAAAGAGTTCCAAACAGTATTAAAACTCTCGCTTAAAGGTATATTTTTGTCATAAGAAGAATAAAAAGCGGCTAAACCCTGTCTAGTTTCCTGGGCCTGCACCCATCTTTGTTTAGTCTGTATTGTTGCAGCGTTTAGTTTTGGTACAAACTGCTTGCAAAGAGATAGAACCGGCGTAACATTTGCCAACATATCTTCTATTTCATTAACACTGTAAAAATATTCACCCTGATACCCGCTAAACGTTAAAGTTATCGGACGTCTCGCAATATGGTCTTGTATAACAGAATTTGAGTCAGTGTAATGGTCTGTTATATCACTCTCCATATTAACCTGTTCAGATTCCGGTACGTGGAATTTAAAACCGGCAATACCTGTTGAGGATAAGACATTCACAACCGCCTCACCTATATTGACGTTATCCTGCAGCAGGCTGCGCGCCATCGAGAGTTTATCCCCAATACCATATTTAGCGTTAAAAGATGTTAAAAAAGCATTTAAAGTAGTCATTAACTACATTGTAGCAAAGTGGGCAAAATCTATTGGGAGAATGTGCCGTTAAGAATAGAGATAAATTTTTCTTCTTTTGCATCTAAATCTGATAAATCCATTCTGTTACGGACATCTAGCGGCAAGTTTCTCAAGTACTCTATTTCCTGTAATGCTTTTATATAATAATTTTCTGCTTCATCATACTGTTTGAGGTTATAACAAATATCTCCTAAACGTTCATAATCTACTAAACCCACACGAGACTTGCCAAGTCTTTGTTTTTCCTGTACAGTTAGCAGAGCATATTTTTTAGCTTCTTCCATCTGCCAGGTGTTAAAATAACATTCTGATAAATAATGATAAAGCCACATAGTACCTTTTTTATCATTTATATTAGTACTTTTTTGGTTGGCTTCAAGTGCTTTGTGATAATAAGTAATAGCCTTTTCATAATTATATTGGTTCTTCTCTTTTTCTGCTAGGCCCCAGTAGTAATAAGATAAAAAAGATTGTTTTTCTCTTGGGGAGAAGGCGGCGCACTTTGTATAATAGTCATTTATTTCGGTTTCCTTACCTGCTTGTTTATTTATCGAATAATCTTGTAAAGTTGTATCATAGAGCTTTTCACATTCTGATTTGGTAAGTGTCTGACGAGTTTCTGGCTGGGCAGAAGTTTCCCGCTTCTCTCTTTGTTCAGGTTTTACAGGTTCATTATTAGAATAGTAAACAATTAAGCCTTGTAATATAAATATAATTAAAAATACTATAATTACCGGTATGATAATATATACCCAGTCCTTATTTGAGTAGTTTTTTATTTCTTCATTTATTTCTTCTTTTAATGACTGCTCAATGTTTTTTTGCTTTTCTTCTTCTTCATATTCCTCAGGGTAGAAATTCTTGTATATCTGTTGTCCCGCAGGTGCATTAAATGGAACTACACAACCGCGAGCTCTACATTCAAAACAAAAATTAGAGTCGGGATTCCTGCTTGTTAATATTAAAAATAAAATTTCAAATGCAACAATTACAAATGCAATAGGCACAAATAAACCTACTAAACATGTAATAAGTAGCAATATTCTCCAGAAGACCGGAGCGCAACCACCATTATTGCCACTGGAATATTGCATATTTCCGCAATTTCTACAGATGTATTTAGCCATAATTAATATCTCCTTTTATTTCCATTTTGAATAATATAAACGTCGTTCATTCAGAAGTTCAATATGGTCTATAGCCCAAGGGTTATTAACAGCAGAAGCATCCCAGTGCGGTTTCTTAACAAAGTAAAATGTATCTTTTATCTGTGGTAATACTTGACTTTTGGCTGTAGATAAACATACATTAAAAATCGGTACTACCCTGCGTTCTCCATAGATATTAGTATATGTAAAATGTCGACCCGTAAATTTAATAGGTAAAAAAGGATCAAAATAGTCACCGGCCAAAAGTTTTCGGCTATCTTTATCTTGAACAAAAATTACACTCTGATATTGATATTCACCCGGGGCAAAATCTGCCAGAAAGCCATCCTGAAAAATTTGTATTACTACAGGATGACCGATATATAAAACATTCCTTTGAAAAGGTAAGAAATTAACAATAGAATCCATTATCGCCTCAGCTGGCTCAGATTTCAATTTTGTTTCAATATTTTTTTTATAGAAATTTTGAGCTTTTGTTTCTTCATATTTACTACTGTAGGTATAAATTTTAACTTTTATATCTATAATTTCTTGTGCTTTTGTTTGATTATATGCAATCTGTTCATCAATTTTAGTACAATCAATTTTATTTTTTTTCATATAAGGGCGTATAAAATCAGATAAAGTGCCGGCATAATCGGTAGCAGGCATCAAGTTTTTAATGCTTATATATTTATCCGTTGTATTTATGAGATTTAAATATAAATAAAATTCAGCAGTACTTATCTCACCTATTAGGTCTTTTAATTCATTACAAAAGTCAAAGTTTCGCTTCATCTGATTTTTATCTTTCAAAAAGGCCTGATAGATATTTCTAGCTTTTATACTAGCTGCATCAACTTTTTTTCTGTTAATGTCTATATTAGTATTAATAACTTCGTATATTTCTGCCTGATATTGTTTTTTATGTTCTTTCGGTATTTTCAAGGATGCAGCATTGCATTGAATGCAAGATAAAGCAACACAGATATAGCATAAACAAATAAATCTAAACATAGAAAAACCTCAATTACACAACCTTTTTGTGTAATGTAACATAAATTGCACAGTGTTTCAAGCCGGATGATAGGATTAAATGAGGAGGGCTTAGTATATGAAACCATTTAAAACACCTTATGGGAATATACATTTAGCACCTGAAAGATATGAGGAATTTTTAGCCATTGTAAGCAAGCATACAACGGCTTTAATACTTGAATTAAAGAAACACAAAATTGCGCCCGTTGTTGTAGCGTTAGAAAAAACTGATATCTACGAACTTGACGAACTTAAGAAAATGGATGAATTGAGACAATTGAACAATAAAGAGTCTTAAAATTATTCATGTCCAATTTTAACATTTCAGCATCAGGATAATTTTGAATATAGTTTAAATGTACAACACGTTTAATGCTATTTCCCAAGTCGAATTCTACCATTTCACAACCTTGTAATTCATCTAATCTTTTGATAACATCATTTTTAAGCATATATATACCTCCTGTAGTCATGCATGATATTACAGGGGGGATTGCAAATTAAGTATTATATATCCTAAGATTTTATTTCTCTTATTTCATACTGTTCTAAAACTTTTTTAAGTGTACTCGTTTTAACTATTTTAGCTGAAAATCCAGCAAAAATTGCAAAAATCATCACAGCTATTAGAATACATTCAATGAATGATAGCTCACTAATGCTGTGCTTTATAGGAATTAAACTTAGTGTAAAGCCAAATAAAGCACTACCAAGCAATAAGCAGCATTCCGAATATATATCCATCCAGCTGGTAAAGTTGTCTATTTGTGTTAATTCTCTTTTTGTAATTATCATATAATTGTCTTCCCTTGGCAAAATATTACTTACTATCAATGGCGGCGTATCTTTAATTTGTGTTTTTAATTTAGAGGAGTTTATCATTATTATGCTCCTCTGAACTAAACTTAACACCACTATTAGGATAATGGTTTTGAATTGCTTGAAGAGAAGCCGTATTAATTGCTTTAATTTCTTCCTGTGTTAATTCTACGCCAGTTCTTTGTATTATTATATCAAGTATCCTTAAAATCCTATCGATTTGATATTCATGATTGATTGTTTGCGTATATATATCAACTTCACCTATTTTTAACCCCATATATACCTCTTTTCTCTTATGCGCATGGTATTACACCATGAAGTCCTTGTAAAGCATTTTCAAAGAAATTGTTACAATAAACACAGGAGGGTATTATGCCGGAAGAAAATAAGAATCAGGGCGGTGCGCAGAATAAACTCGGTGAACTCTTTGTCGAGTTCTCAACAAAAGGGCTGCCGTCACTGTTAAAGAATTTAAATTCTGTATCTGCCAGTTTTTTACTGGGGAAAAATGCAGCAACACAATTTGCTCAAACCCTTTCACAACCATTCAAAGAAGCAGGAAATACAGCCGTTGGAATTGAGCAAATGGCCAACGCACTGGGAACTACCAGCAAGGAATATCAAAAACTTGCTCACTATATAACATCCAAAAATGTCAGCAAGGGAATACTCGGAGATATTGCAAAATTCAATGATATTTTTACTAAACTTCATGCTGGACAAGGTGGCTTGCCGGAAGGTATTGTGCAGGAATTTGCTAATCTTGGTTTATCTCCTGAAGATTATCTAGGTGATTATGAAAGTACAATAAAACTTCTGGATGATATAAAAGACCGCACGGATGGATTAACAAAGCAAGACCGGAATCTTGCTTTTAGTAATCTCGGAATGTCCTCTGAATGGGGATATTTATTTGACCGTGGAGATTTTAACCTAACAGACGCTTTTTCACTTCCGGATGATGTTATAGAAACAAATACAAGGGCTGCAGAATCGCTGGCCGAATTAAGCCTTGCATTCGACCAGCTTAAAAGCCTGCTGGTAGCTGACTTTGCTCCCGCACTAACAGAGACGGTTAACACACTCAAGAGTTTTGTGCTTAACTTTGGTAAAAATAAAGAGAATATCAAAAAAACAACAAGTGTAATCGGAGGAGCAGCAGCAGGCGCAGCCGTAGGATCTGTCGTGCCGG
>ENA-OPEM01000016-OPEM01000016.1-human-gut-metagenome-genome-assembly--contig:-NODE-16-length-53709-cov-7.518153_pt1 | contig 53709 bp, 71 predicted proteins | sample MGYA00241634_ERZ501531 | MGnify/ENA primary metagenome ERZ501531 (study PRJEB25962, sample SAMEA2042385) | human gut metagenome | biome: human gut; feature: human-associated habitat; material: faeces... | reverse complement strand
TTATAGAAGTGATGGCTTGCGAGGGCGGTTGTGTGACCGGTCCTTGTACGCACGCCGATAAGACTGCCGGACAAAAGCAGCTTATTAAGGAGCTTACTAAATTCTAGACAAAATGATTAAAAAATTGGCTTTATTTGTCTCCTTGACGGGAGTTTTTCTATGTACCGCTTCTTGCGGACATAAAGAATTACCGTCGATGGGAGATTATTCCGTACAGGTATTTAATGATACCCGCATACGTTTCGCTCCGGATGTATATCCCGCCGCTTTTAACGCTCCGGGACCGGACAGTATCTATCATTTGGTGAATGGCCGTATTATCTTGAAGAAGGTAACATTGCCGAAATATAAGCGAAACGTTTCCGTCAAACTCCGGGTTACGGTAGCTTCGAATGGAGATCGCTGGGATAAATCCGGGTCTTGTTTTGTATTGCCAAATGCCTCGGGCATTAATTTGTTGAATATCGCTAAAGGCGAGAAGGAGTTTCCTGCGGTGGATAGCGTGAAACTGGAGAAGATGATCGGTATCATCCCCGGGACGGATTATCAACCTACCGTGGAATTGATGCGTTTCATGACTCCGTTCGGAGTAGGGCATTACAGTAGTCCCGAGGATAGCTTGACGAAACATCGTAAACCGGTGTATGTCGACCATTGGGAAGATAGCGTAAGCTGGGAGCAAGACATAACCGATTTGTATCCTCTTTTGGAAGGTGGTGCTTATGTTGGAATCTTTATCGATACATGGACACCGGAAGGATACGTCGCAAGCATGACGATTGATGTGGATGAGTCCGATCTGACTTGCGACGCTTTGCCGAAGAAACATGTAGAGCCGTTGATGAATACGGTTTATTATATCGGGCAGGAATATCCGGATATATTCGCCCGGAAGGACGTGTCATTGGATTTTGATATTCCTCAAGGCGCACGTGATGTCCGTCTGAAATATATCGTTACGGGACATGGCGGTCATTCCGGCGGGGATGAGTTCGTGGAAAAACAGAATATTGTTTCCGTTGATGGAGTTCCAGTCTTGGATTTTGTTCCTTGGCGTACGGACTGCGCTTCTTTCCGTCGTTTTAATCCGGCTACCGGGGTTTGGTTGAGAAAGCGTCTGGCTTCCTATATCACCGAGAAGGGATATTCGGAGAAAGAAGTAGAGGAACCCTTGGCGTCTTCGGATCTTTCCCGCTCTAATTGGTGTCCCGGATCGGATGTGATACCGGAAGAGGTAGCGTTGAAAGATATCCAACCCGGCCATCATACGCTGACGGTGAGTATTCCGGAAGCGGCAGAAGTGGATGGGAATAAGCTGAATCATTGGTTGGTCTCAGCCTATTTGGTCTGGGATGAGTAAATAATGTGATAATATGTTATGTACCAATGTGCCAATCATTCTCTCTTCAACTAATTGGCATATTGGCACATTAGCCAATTAAAAAATTATTGATATGGAAGACTTGTTACCTTTCGCCCTATTATGTTTCACTTCGTTTTTTACGTTGACCAATCCACTCGGTACGATGCCGGTTTTCTTGACCATGACCAATGGTATGAATGACCATGAACGGAAAGCGATTGTCCGAAGGGCCACGATCGTGTCGTTCATCACCTTGATGGTTTTTACTTTCTCCGGTCAGTTCCTGTTTAAGTTCTTTGGTATCTCCTCAAACGGCTTTCGCATAGCTGGCGGCTTTATTATCTTCAAGATCGGGTTTGATATGCTTCAGGCACGCTATTCCAACGCAAAGTTGAAAGAGGAAGAGGTGAAAACCTATGCGGATGATATATCCATTACTCCTCTGGCGATTCCGATGTTGTGTGGTCCGGGAGCGATCGCCAACGCAATCATGCTTATGGATGACGCTTCGACATTCACCTTAAAGGGTACGTTGATCGGAATAATCGCATTGGTCTATTTTATCACATTCTTGATCTTGCAAGCTTCTACCCGGCTGGTACGTATATTGGGAGAGACTGGAAATAACGTGATGATGCGTTTGATGGGATTGATACTGATGGTGATCGCCGTGGAATGTTTCGTAAGCGGATTGAAGCCTATCTTGATCGATATCTTGCGTGAGGCGATGGGCTAACAAATTACCAGACCAGCTTCTTTCTGCGATGGGCGCTAAATATTGGAATAACCTTTTCTTATCCTCATCGCAATCGGAGATATTTGCTTTCCAGATAAGTCGCTCTGCTTGGAACGGGAGATACGATATGATATCATGGGTGTGTGTTGTCCCGTTTGAGATCGTGATCTTCTTGGATTTAGCATACAGGTTCATATCCTTCATTTTTTGCTGTCCTTCAGGTGTCGTATCATGAACTTCTTGTGTGAAATGAAGTCTGTTTATTTTTAACATGGCTAGGTGATCGATCAATTCTTTGAGATTATCCTTCGAGATGAGAGTGAAAGGTGTGTGTATTGCCACGGTCCGATTGCTGTATCGGGGGCCATCTAGTATGGTCATTCCCGGTACGTTCCATTGAATATTCTCTACCTGAGTTTGGCTGTTTATTGCTGGAGGAAGCAGAAAACGTAAGGTTTGCATTGCGTAAAAGAAACCTTTTTGTCCGGATGCTTTTATTAGAATACAAGAGGGGGCTATATTCAGTTTATAATGTTCGGCCGCTAGTTCTCTGTCTGTGCGGAATATGATATTGGCTCGTTTGTCTTGTATTTTTATTTCCGGGGTGAATCCGGCGGAAAGCGTGAATAGATCGGTCAACTCCCGAGCGATCATAGCCTGTTTTTCATTTTCTACACTAATGAGGGTTGCCTTGTTGAATGTGAAATCACCTTTGTCTGATACACTTTGCAAGGGGAAAGGAATGATCTCCGGTTTTTCGTCCGGAAGGAAACATTTTACAAGTATCATAACCAAAATAATAAAATATATACCCGTTGTACGTAACATAAGAATAATTTTTAATGATATGCTTTTTTGTTTAATTTTTCACTTGCTGCAAATCTATGCTTTAAGGATATTTTCTTGGGTCCAAAATCGTCCGTGAAAATTCAAAAAACGTTTTTTTAGACTCTGCAAGCCTTATATTTCGGACGATTTAGTGTTTTTGCCGAACAATGGGTGATATACAACTATGCGAGTATTTTGGAGGTTTTTACAATTATATCTATTGCTGTTTTTTGTGTGTTTAGCGGAGTCTCTTTATGCAGCTCCTAAGTATTATTTTAAACAAATTTCTTTGGAAAACGGATTATCGCAGTCTTCCGTGAAATGTGTACTGGTAGATGAAAGAGGTGTTATGTGGATTGGTACCCGGTTTGGGTTGAATCGTTTCGATAGGGAAAAAATAACCGTTTATCAGGAGGAGAGAGAGAATCCGAATTCTCTTCCTTATAATGATATTGTTTTTTTAGAGGAAGATGCGGAGGGGAATGTTTGGGTAGGAACTAGTCGCGGATTGGCATATTTCGATCGTGGTACTCGAAAATTTGTACGTCAGGAAATAGACGGTCAACCTTTGGTCGCTGCTTGTAGCCTCCTCATGCCGGAAGGAATCTATTTTTTAGGGAAGCAAGGTGTTTTTTGTTATTCCTATGCGGAAAAGAAAATGATCCGGTGTAAGTTCAAGGAAAGTCCGTTTGAATTTTCGCCTAATTATGTTTATTTGTATGACGAAAAAGAGAGGAAGGTCATACTGTCTTTTCTGGAAAAAGGGCTTTGGTGGTATTCGCTAGACACCGGAGATATGGAACGTGTGTCGTTTATCCCCAAAGGGAATATCCCCTCCATGTATATAGATTCATTCAAGAGAATATGGGTGGCTATCTATAATAAAGGTGTTTTTTGTTATGATCGAGAGGGGAGATTGCAGGAGCATTTGGAAACCCCGGAGAGATTGACTCATAATATCGTGCAAGATATGTGCGAGAAAGATGGCGAACTTTAGCTGGCGACGGACGGAGGTGGTATCAATATATATAATTACAAAAATAAGACCGTAAGAGCGATTATGCATCTTCCGGGCGATCGCCATTCGTTGCCGGTAAATTCTTTCGCCTGTCTGTATATCGATGATGAGGATAATGTTTGGGCGGGCAGTATCAGGGGAGGATTGATCGGCATCAAACCTGTTTTTATGACGACTTATCGGGATGCTCCTCCCGGGGCTTCTTACGGTTTGAGTTTTCAGTCGGTCACTTCCATGTATGAAGATCGTGATGGGAAAATCTGGATAGGAACGGATGGGGGAGGTCTTGATTTGTTTGATCCGCAAAAAGAGACTTTCCGGAAATATCCTCAGACTGCGGGGATGAAGGTGGTGTCTATCATGCCGTATAGCGATTCGGAATTGTTGTTATCTTTGTTTGGTGTAGGGCTTTATCATTTTAATAAAAATACAGGAGAATGCCGGGAGTTTTTGTTAAATTGGGGGCATGTGCGAAAGGATTTATTCTTACGAGGTAATTCGATTCGTTTATTTCCTTTAGACGAGGACTGTTTTTGTCTTTTATCCGATAATCATTTGTCTGTGTATAATCGGCGGAAACAACAATTTGAGCCTTTACCGGAAGATCTGTTACCGCAAAGTTTGCTTGCACCCCGTTTCATACAAGGCGATTCTTGTTACATAAGTTCTTCCGCAGCTTTGTATGTGTTGGATATCCCGCATAAGCAACTACGTCCGTTATTTGTGAGGAATGAGGATATCGGTACGATACTTGCGGTAAAACAAGATAAAGATAACCGTTTTTGGTTGGGGACATCTTCCGGTCTATATGTTTATGACCGTCTCTCGGAAAGATTGGACACGGTTGATCAGGATCGTTTTATTGGGGTAACGTCTCTTGCGTTTGATCGTTCTGATCGCCTTTGGATAAGTACTCATGAAGGGTTGTATGCGTATGTACCGGAAGAGAAGCGTGTAATCGTTTTTGGGGAATCTGACGGTGTCTTTACACGTGAGTTTCTTCCGGAACCTGCTTTTGAGGCTTCTTCCGGTAATATTTATATTTCTGGGGTGGAAGGGCTGGTTAGGATACGGCCCGACTATGACATTCATGAGGAAGAGGATTTTTCTGTAAGCATGATTAATTTGGCTTTAGATGGGGCTCCGATTCATCCCGATGGTATATCCGGGGAACAGGCTATTTCCATTCCGTGGGATTATGTTTCTTTTGGGTTAAGTGTTATCGTGAAAGAGAAGGATTTGATGCGGAAGAAATTATTCCGTTTTTACATCAAGGGAGACCGTGAGGAGTTGTTGGAGACTTCAAGCCATGCATTTACATTTCCGGCGCTTTCTCCGGGCAACTATGAATTATGGGTTTCCTATAGCAAGAAGAATGGAGACTGGAGTGTTCCTTTGAGATTATTGGCAGTAGATGTGGAGCCTCCTTTGTGGAGATGCGCTTGGTTCCTGATTGCGATGGGGGTGATTGTGTTTGCGGCAATTGGAGGGATGATCTGGTCTGTTATGCGACGCAAAGAACGGAAACTTGCTTGGGCCATGAAAGAACATGAACGAAAGTTTTATGAGGAAAAAGTCCGTTTCATGGTGAACATCAGCCATGAATTACGTACGCCGCTTACTTTGATCTATGCTCCGCTCAAACGTTTGCTGAAATCCGGAAAGGTGACGGATAAAGATGTATCCCGGCAATTGGATGGTTTGTTGTTGCAAACTTGCCGGATGCGGGAGATCGTCGATATGGTGCTCGATGCCCAGAAGTCTGATACGAACGGCGATGTTATGGATATTCGTTTTTACGATCTTAACGATTGGATACGATCGGTAACGGATGATTTTATCATGGAATTCGAAGCCCGTAGGATTTCTGTGCGGTTCCAGTTGGATGCTTCAGTAGAGAAAGTACCCTTTGATACTTCCAAATGCCGTGTCGTTTTATCTAATTTATTGATAAATGCGATGAAATTCAGCGATCCGGATACCTCATTAGTCATTGGTACGGAGCGTATGGATAAGAATGTGCGGGTTTTCCTTGCGGACCAGGGGATCGGATTGAGACATGTGGATATAAACCGTCTTTTTACCTGTTTTTACCAAGGTGAACACGACCGTAAAGGGAGTGGGATCGGGTTGGCTTATGCCCGGAAACTTATAGAGTTGCATGGCGGAAGTATAGGTGCTTACAATAATGAGGATGGAGGTGCCACTTTCTATTTCGACCTTCCTTTCACGCAAGCGTTTGTTGCCGCGGAACCGGATAGGGTTATCGATTTAAGCGTGAAGGGCACTGACATGCCGGAAACAGATGTGTGCGGAGTACAGGTAGATACGGAGCTTGCTAAATATACATTGTTGGTGGTTGAAGATGAGATAGAGCTGCGTAACTACTTACTCGGTGTCTTGCAGGCAGAGTTTAAGGAGGTTTTTGTAGCCGGAGACGGGGAAGAGGCTTGGGAAATCTTGAGGCAATGTCAGCCGGATATTGTAATCAGTGATGTCATGATGCCTCGGACTGATGGTTTTGAGCTGTGTTACCGAATCAAGAACGACGTAGCGGTTAGCCATATTCCTGTGGTTCTATTGACCGCTAGGGTGGATCAAGCAAGTTCGGTAGAGGGGTATAAATCAGGGGCGGATATCTATTTGGCGAAGCCGTTTGATATAGATTCCTTGTTGGTGATTCTACGGAATATATTGAGACAGCGAGACCTACTTCGTGTGCGTTATCGTGAGTCCGGTTGTCTATTCTCTCCAAAAGAGGATGCGACAAGCAATGCGGACGAACAATTCATGTGTAAATTGAATACGTTGCTTCGGGAGAACTTGAGTAATCCGGATTTGAATGTGCCTTTTATCGCCTCTGCGATGGCGATGAGTAGAACGACGCTTTATAGCAAGTTCAGTCATTTGTCGGATGTCTCGGTTGGTGATTATGTGATTCGGTTTCGTATGGTCGAGGCTTCTCGGTTGCTTTCATCTCATAAGGATATCAGTATTCAGGAAGTAGCGGACCGTGTCGGTTTTTCCAGCGCTCGTTATTTTAGTACGGCTTTTAAACAAAGCTATGGGGTCACTCCAACCGAATATCGTCGAAATAATTAAGTGTTAGTTGCAGACTATTCTTTTCATAAATTCAATCTTTTTAGCAAAATCTGATAGATATCTCCTATAAACAACTTTTTGGGTGAGTCATATGTTTTAAATAGCTCCTGAATGAGGACATTATGATAGATTTTCTATGATAATTATTATTGTCTACCTATTGACATTTCGGGTTGGCTAGTGTAAAATTGGCTTAAAAAAGTATGGCTACAATAAAAGTAAAGTTTCGTCCATCGACGGTGAGAGGCAAAGCGGGTGTTGTCTGTTACCAACTTTGTCACAGACAGGAGAATAGGCAAATAACTACCGATATGCGGATATTTCCTCATTGGTGGAATGGGGAGAAACGAGAGTTGGTTGTTACGCCTGACAATGAAAAAACTATTTTTTCTTATCAGAAACGAATAAATGCGGACTTAGCTGCGATCCGGAAAATCATTCGGGAATTAGATGCTGTAGGGAATGAATACACCTTGTCCGATGTGATCGGGAGATTTCGATCTCCAAAAACTGAAACCGGAATGTTGGACTATTTGAGAAAAGAGATTGGACTCCTTCATGATAGCGGTCAATTCAGTACTTCCCGTAATTATTTACGAACATTGAACAGCTTTTCCTCTTTTTTAGAGAATTGTGATATACCTCTCACCGCATTAGACTCCGATACGGCTTGCAAATATGAGAAATGGCTATGGGGAAGGAGAGTGAGTAAGAATAGTAGCTCATTTTATATGAGAATCTTGCGTGCCGCTTATAATAAAGCTGTACAAGAGCAACTTGTGGAGCAAGCTTTTCCTTTTCATGAGGTATATACCGGGATCGCCAAGACATCGAAACGTGCCGTTAGTGAAAAGACCATTTTGAAATTGCAGAGACTTGACCTGTCTTATTCATCGGCTTTGGCTCTCTCCCGGGATTTGTTTGTATTCAGCTATAGTACTCGAGGGATGGCGTTAGTGGATATGGCTTATTTGAAAAAAGAAAATATAGGTAAAGGGGTAATTACTTACTGTCGCCATAAGACCGGTCAAAACCTGACGTTGCGTATTGAACCTTGTATAGAGGCGATCTTGAGACGATATCTATCGGACTCTTCGAAAACTCCCTATGTATTTCCAATCATTACCGATGAAAATCCGGATCGGGCTTATTTGCAATACCAAACGGGATTGAATTACCATAATCAGAAATTAAAGCGATTGGGGAAGTTAATCGGTGAGACATTGCCTCTATCTTCATACACTCCCCGCCATAGTTGGGCTACCGCTGCACGCAATCATAATATCCCTGTTGCGGTTATCAGCGCAGGAATGGGACATACCTCCGAGAAAACAACTCTTATTTATTTGGACTCTTTGGATAACTCGTTGATAGACAATGCGAATAATGGGATTTTAAAAGATCTAAATTCTACTGTCTCTTGGTAAGAAATCTTAGAAATACGTCGCAAATGTAATTATAATCTGCAAAACAAAAAAATAAAGGGGGGATTTTTGGATATAAATTGTATCCTCTGTTGATGTAACTCGTTAACAAATAGCGTATATAAATACGTTAATTGTTTTCTTCTCTATTATTCTTTGTCTGGTCTGGAAAATGAGAGTGTATACTTTTTTCGACAACAACCTTATCTTTTTTCGAGTATCAAATTGAGTAAACCGAGTAAAAAAGTAGTTTATATATATATTATATATTTATTTATTATTTATTTAAGTATATAAAAAGATGTCTTATAGTCTAGTAATATAAAAAAGTCTATATATACCAATGGTTTCAAGCGAGACAGGACGTATAGACTCATGTGCTAATAACCGTCTTGTTCCTGTGCTAGTTTCTTAACATTTCTTAACATATCATAACATAACTATATGTATCTATAGTCAACTATACATGACTGTATCTTACTAGCAATGTCTAAAGACTATGACAGCAAGACATCAAAATAAGACAGGAACAAGACAGGATGAAAACCGTCCTGTCTTGTAGACATAGCACGACATGGATATAAAAAAGACACTATTTCTAGTGTCCTAAAATAATACTTTCAAAAGCACTCACGATCATGTATACGATAGCGAGAAAAATAGTAAGGCTTAACCATGATGTTATATAAACCTCACATTTGGTTTTATAATTGTCATGGTATTGTTCGTTGACTCTTCCTTTAAATCGTCTGTAGATGTAAATAATGGTTGCTATAGACAGTTTATAGAAGTAATAGAGTGTTTCTAAAATAATTAGTGTGAATGATATTATCATTAATATTTTCCTCCTTACTCCCATTTTGCATAAATATATTTCACCATATCTATTAATGCTGTTGTAAAATCATGATGTTTTTCAAATGTATTATCAAAACCATTTTTATGGCTCTCAATATAATTTTCAAGAAGCTTATCTTTATTCAATAACATATTTGTAAATTGAGCTAATCTCGCAACGTGTTTCTTCTTTAACTTCCATCCATCATGCCCCCTTTGCTCAACTTCTGGGAGAACTTCTCTAATTATATTCGCCATTGGAGACGAAATACTTTTGCAATTATTTCTAATACCACCGAAATTTAAATAATAACCGTGTTCACTGTAATATTTCAACAAATCATATTCTAGTTTTGATAATGTTCGTTCTATTTCCTCTTTTCTATTAATTTTACCATCTGGTGCTTCGACTAAATAAAAATCTAAATTAGGGAGTGTAAATAATAAAATATCTGATTTATCACTATTCATCTTCATTACCTCCTAAAAAATCATATATTAACATTGCCACACCCCATATAATCAAAGGTGTACATAAAATTAAACCTACGTCAGCATTAAACATTGAATTTCACCTCACAATCCAAAATTATTGTTCTCTCATCATCTAAAACTTCTTTAATGAGTTTGGTTGAGAACATTTTTCCTAGTACTAACCATAAAATAGGTGAATTGCCACCTGCTATCAAGTTATGGTTGTTGTCGAAAACACGCCATATCTTTCTATTTCTGTTTTGAAATGCCAATTCATTTAGAAAATTACCTAATTCTTTTTTCATTTTTGTTCCCTCCTTCATTTGGCACCCTTATTGTACACACATAGTCTAGATATGTCAATAATTTTCGGTATATTTTTTAAATTTGTTTAAAATGTCTAAAATGTCTTTACTTTAGTAGCTTTTTAGTGTAATATAGGTATCGTCAAAGGAGGAAATATGAAAATGTATGAAATTAAACAAGGTGATTGTCTTGAGATATTAAAGAAACTACCAAACGATAGCGTAGATTTAGTGGTGACTGACCCACCTTATAGAACAACAGCAAGAGGAAATGCGGGTAATTCAGGTGGAATGTTGCAAAAAGAGATAAATAAAAAAGGAAAAGTATTTCAATATAATGGAATTACACCTGATAAATATATACCAGAGTTATTTAGAATATTAAAAGATGGCAGTCATTGCTATATAATGACAAATCACGTTAATTTACAAAACATTCTTAATACTGCAACACAAAATGATTTTCATTTTATTAAATCATTAATCTGGAATAAAGGAAATAAAATTATGGGACAGTATTACATGTCACAATTTGAATACATTCTATTTTTCAGAAAAGGTAAAGGAATAAAAATCAACAATTGTGGTACGAGTGATATATTAAACATTCCAAATATTAAAACTAAAGATAGAAATGGGAAGAATTTACATGATACAGAAAAACCAGTTGAGTTAATGAAAATTCTTATTGAAAATAGTTCAAAAGAAAACGAAATTGTTCTTGACCCATTCATGGGAATAGGAACTACCGGCATAGCATGTTTAAATACAAATCGTAAATTCATCGGCTTTGAATTGGATGAAGAATATTTTGAAATTGCAAAAAAGAGAATTGAAGATAGAAGTAAAGAATTAGAAGAAGATTGGGAGGACGATTTATAATCAATAAAAAGAATTTTAAAGACAAAAAGGAGGAAGATTAATGAAAAGAATGTCAATCAAAGAAGTTCTTGAATATTTGGAGATAGGTCGAAGTACATTCTATATTTATCGTGACAAAGGTATGCCTGTGCATTATACTTTAAGTAAGCGCCCTCATTGTTTCAAGGAAGAAATTGACGAGTGGCTTCAAGATAGAGTAGATAATAGGAGGAAGTGATAATGCTAGAATACGCAAAAGCTTATGATAAATTGGGATGGGTTGTTATGCCTATCAAACCAAATGATAAAAGACCTATCATCAAGAACTGGTCGAAAATACAATCTAATGATGAAACATTGGACAAATTCAAAGATACCTCAAACATAGGTATCATCATGGGAGCGACAAGCAATATCGTATGTATCGACGTGGATGTCAAAAATACAGATGGTGTAGCCACCCTAGAAAAATTAGAAGAACAGTTAGGAGAACTTCCTCAAACTGTAATGAGTGAAACCCCTAGTGGCGGTATTCACTACTATTTCAAATATGTCAAAGGAATTAGAAATAGAAAGAATGTCGGTGAGGGTATCGACATACAGGCTGATGGTACTCAAACAGTAGAAGCACCAAGTCAAATTGACGGTACTCACTACGAGTGGGTGAACAGTCCATTTGAGTATGAAATAGCGGAGTTACCTCAAAAATGGAAACAGTATTTGTGTGAAGAAGTAGATGAAGATACTTTGATGCTTTCTAACAAGCCATTTGAAGCGCCTAGCGAGGTCGAAGAAGGTGGACGTAATAATACCCTAGCGAGTTATGTTGGCTCTCTATTGGGTAAAAAATTAAAGAAAGCAACCGTATTAAAAAAAGCTTTGAAGTATAACGAGGAGTCGTGTAATCCCCCTCTTGATGAAGATGAAGTAAAAACGATTGTCGACTCTATGATTAAAACGGATAAAACCAACAAGGCGAATAATGTCGAAAAAAGTATCAATGAGTCAAAATTGGACTCTAGTAATGAAGATGATTTGAAAGTAGACTGGATTTCTTTTGACGAGACAGGAACTGTCAATATCAATGACAAGAAATTTGCCGAATGGTATGTCAAAAGAAATGAACTTTATTGTATCAATGATAGATTTTATACACGATACGGTCAAATAAGCGATAATGAGTTTAGAAACAACATCCACAACATTATAGGTGGTATTATTACAACTCGTTTATCCGCCAAAGTAGAGTCTCTATTAGCGAGTGTCAAGAATGAAGCGTTCACTAAATTGGATGCACCAGACAAGTATAAAGTACAGTTTGATAACATCAGCTTTGATGTTCGACATGGTAAGCTTGAAGAATGTGACACCTTTTTTACACTACATCAGATACCGCACAACTATGATGCCAAAGCGGATTGTCCTAAATTTAAAAGATTTATAGATAATCTTTTCTATGAAGAAGATATTCCTGTCATTCAAGAATATTTAGGGTATTGTTTGGTACCGAACACTCTTGCTCAAACAGCTTTATTTATTGTAGGAGAGGGTGGAGAAGGTAAATCAAGAATTACAATTTTGATGGAACATATTATCGGTCATGATAATGTCGTTATCGGTGACTTCATTGGACTTCAAGATAAATTCTCTACAACTTCATTAGATAAACAAATGATGTTCATAGATGATGATTTATCTTTGGAAGCTTTAGATGATACGTCTAATTTCAAAAAGATTGTAACAGCTGAAACGACAATGGAAGTAGAACCGAAAGGAAAACCTAAATATAAGACAAAGCTTTATTCTAGGATATTATGTTGCGGAAATGGAGCAATACAATCGAAATTCGATAGAAGTGATGGTTTTTATCGAAGATTGTTGATTTCAAAAGTTAAACCTGTACATTATGATAAGCCAGATAGGACTTTGTCAGACCAACTCGACCAAGAAATACCAGGTATTATTAATTGGCTTTTAGAAGGACTGTGTAGAGTCGTTAGAAACGGTTTCATTATCGAACCATCTGTGCATATGACACAAGAATTGCAATCAGTAAGAGACAGTAGTGATACTATCCAATTATTCATGAGTGATGAACAGTTTATCGAATATACAGGAGATAAAGACGATAAGGTGTCAATTAAGCAGTTGTATGACGCTTACGAAAGCTGGTGTCAAGACAATAACTATTTGGTAATTCATAAGAACACCTTTGGTAAGGTCATTAGAAAGACGTATAAGGCAAATTTATCTAAAAAGATTATGAACCCTCAAAGAGTAAGTGATTTAATATCACAAGAAAAGGTGTATATCAATAAGAAACAGGTGCGAGGGGTCGTAGGTATTAAATTAAAGAATTACAAAAAATCATTTACAATAAGTATGTAAGAAGGTGAAGAATAATGAGAGTAAGAGATATTTTAGAGATAATGGATGAAGGAGCATTGCTTTATGTTAAAAACATAAATCAAAAGCATGAATGTATTTTATTGCCAAAAAATATAGTACCATTTTGTTCAGATTTATTGTTAGATTTGCATGTTAAAAAGTTAAATGCAGGAGACTATGAACTTAAAGGTGACACAATAGATTGGCGAAATAATTGGTATCGAGGAAAAGTTATTGTATGCGAAGTAGATGAAGAATAATGAACTTTTTAGTTTTGCAAGACCATATTTTAGACTCAACTATTGTAAGAGTATTCGTCAAAGGTGTAGAGCATATCTTGCCTAATGAGACATTGAAATGCTTCTCACAAGATTTATTGGATAAAGAAGTTGACACAATTACAGTTGTAGCTAATGAAGGCGAACAAGCTTATTTAGATGTTACATTCAAAGATTAAAAGAGTAAAAATATTTTTACTCTTTTTTCATATATTTATTGACATTATTAGAAATCTATAGTAATATATAGTCAAGGAAAGGAGATAACCAAAGGTTATCAAAGGAATATAAAAATGTTTGATGCTTATTTAGAAAGAATTACAAATGAAGCTTATTATAACAATATACCAGACCAAAGAGTTTTAGAAGAAATTGAAGAAGTTAAAGAAAAATTAGAAGAACTTCAAGATAAAATTTCTGAAACAGATTTAGAAAGTGAAGAAGCTGAAGATTTGATTGCAGAAGTAGATGAATTAAATGAAAGATTAGAAGAATTAGAGGAATTAGCTTATGGAAGTAACTAAAGAAAATTTAGAATGTGCTTATAAACATATGTCCTCTCAATGGGATTTTTACTGGGAACATTCCAATAAAGACCCTAGATGGTCTTATAACCCACCTATTGATTTTCATGAGGGAGATATGGTTTATGTCAATTTAGATGTAAACTTTCCTCATGAAATGTGCTTTGGACATTGGTGCTATGTAGTAAGGGATTTAAGAGATAAAATACTTGTTGTACCATCTACAAGTGTCAAAAATGACCGTGCAGTATCTACAGAAATGGATATAAGTGTAATCATTAATGATAAGAAAACAAAATCAAGATTGAACTTTAGCGAGTTAAGAACTGTAGATAAAATGAGGATTGACCCTCGTAAGTCTGTAGCTAAACCACAAGTCAGTCTTTGCTTTATCAAATACAAATTGAAAGAATTTATAGGAGGTTAGTTATGTTAGAAGTAAATAAAATCTACAACATGGATTGTTTAGAAGGTATGAAGATGATGGAAGATAATTCAGTTGATATTGTATTATCTTCCCCTCCATATAACACGGCCAAAAATGGTAATGAAAGAGCTATTAAAAACTATGAAAGACGATATGATGTCTACATGGAAAAAAGAAGTAATCAAGAATATCAAGAGTGGATGATTAAGATATTTGAACAATTTAACAGATTACTTAAAGAAAACGGTTGTATATTGTGGAATATGTCATATGGTGGAGAAAATCCAATGTTAATGTATGATACTTTAAATAGTGTGTGTAGCAACACTCCATTTATGATTGCAGATACCATTGTATGGAAAAAGAAGTCAGCACTACCCAATAACGTAAGTCCTAATAAATTGACTAGAATTTGTGAGTTTGTATTCGTTCTATGCAGAACAAAAGAATATAAAACATTTAATACCAATAAGAAAGTTAAAACTGTAGGAAAAACTGGCCAGTTGTTTTATGAGAATGTTTTTAATTTTATAGAAGCCAAAAATAATGACGGAAGCAATCCTTATAACAAAGCTACTTTCTCTACAGATTTAGTAAAACAGTTATTAGAAATGTATTCTAAAAATCAAACAGATATTATTCTAGACCCATTTATGGGGATAGGTACTACAGCTTTGGGATGTATTGAAACAGGTAGAAATTATATAGGATTTGAAATTTCACAAAATCAATGCAATTATTTTGAGGAAAAAAAATGGGATGATGATTTGTGAGAAAATATGAAAAAGTCTTACCAACCATAGCGACATGGATAACGTTATTTTCTCTTATTTTTGTCAGTTATAAACATAGCAATCTAGTAGAAGATTATAATGATTTGACTACTAAATATAACAAAATTGTGAAAGAGAAAAAGACAGTTGATACTATGTGTCATATACTTTTAAATCAAGAACCCTATACAGTTCATGAAGTTAAAACTGTAGAGTGCATAGGAGAGTTTAAAATTACCTATTATTGTGGATGTGATATTTGCAATGGAGAGTGGGGGAACATCACTTATAGAGGTACAATTCCTCGTCCTAAACACACAATAGCAGTAGACCCTAATGTAATACCACTTGACAGTAAAGTAATCATAGAAGGGATAGAATACACCGCAGAAGATACAGGAAATAAAATCATAGGTAATAAGATTGATATTTATGTATCTTCACACGAGGAAGCTTTAGAAAAAGGAACTGAAACATTAAAGGTATATAAGGAGGTGATTTAAGATGGGTAAAATAGATAAACAATGGATGAACCAAAGAGGATTTGACGAATATATCAAAGATGGTAATACTTTGATTTTCAAGGATGTAAATGATATTCAAGTAGGTGTTAAAAGCAGTTATTATAGGTTTTATTACATTGTAGATACTGTAGGGAAGTATCATTTAAGAAGTACAAAATTCTATGATTGGGATAGTTTCAATACTTTTTATGAAGAATTTAAAGAATTAGTAATGAATTTAAAATGGAAGGATGATGATTTATAATGGAAAAATTAAACTATTATGTATTGTATTATTTAACTAAGGGGGTGAACCAAAATGGGTAGAACAAAAATATGCCCCGTCTGCGGGGAAACAATGTATGAAAAAACAACAAAATCGTTTTAATAAATTTACTGTTCGTTGTGCGTATGATAGGATTGATAGTGCGACATCATGCGATTGGAGAAATACAATAACTCAAAAACAACGTAACTGTATTAAATTGATTGAAAAGAATACAAAGCACAAATTTTATGGAAGAACAAAAGAAAGCACTAGAGAATTTATTTCAAAGTATATAGAAGAAAGTCAAGGTTATGCTACGTGCTTAAATATTAATATGGAGGAAAATTAAAATGAAAATTGAAGAACAATTAAAAGAAATGTTTACAATGCAAAAAGCATTGAACGAAGCTATATTAAAAGAATTCGGTCAAGATAGCATGACCGAAGAAAAATTACAATTAGCTATCATTGATGAACTAGGAGAATTAACTCATGAGTTAAAGGGTGATTGGTGTTGGTGGAAGAAAACACAAAAGCCTGTTGATAGAAAGCGTGTATTAGAAGAATTAGTAGACGTTTATCACTTTGTTATGATATGGGAAATGTTTAAACGTGTCGAATATAAAATTGAATATATTTTAAAGGCATACGCAATTGAAATATTAATGTTTGGTACAAACGTAGAAAATGAAACGTTAGATTATATCATTTGTAGAATGGAACTAGATAAGCATAAATTAGATTGGTTGTTGAAACTAACCGAACAATTAGGTTTCTCATTTGATGAAATTTATCAAGAATATATCAATAAAAATAGAGAAAATTATGATAGATTAGCAAGAGGGTATTAAAATGAGTTATTGGGATGAATTGATTAATAATGAAATTAATATTTATGCTTCAATAGAACATGACTATTTGGAATATAGAGTGTATTTAGGACATGAAATGATAGGTAGATTTAATACACTTAACGAAGCATGGGCATTTGCAGATGTCTATATTGAAAGATTTTTAAGATTTAGAGAAACACAAGAAAGTAAATGGAAAGATGTTTTTAGAAATAAAGACGGTATTATCACTCAACAAGACGCTTTTAAAGGAAGTGAAGAATAATATTGACTAAAGAAGAATGTTTAAAGGCTTTATGTCGTATTCAATGCGGAGCAAAACGAAATAAAAAGTGTGAAGATTGCAAATGTTTTGACACTAAAATAAACATTTGGAAATGTGTTGAAAATACAAATGAGAGTTTAATTATTAGGAACTTAATTGAAGAACATTTTAATCCTAAACCTTTAAAATTTGAAGATTTGAAAAAAGGTATGACTGTCGTAGATTGGTTGCGTAAAATTGTTATCAAAATAGAATATATAAATCATTCAACAAGGTGCATAGGTTTTGAGGATAATAAAGGACTTCACGGTTTGATGTGTTTTGATGATAGTATTTTCTATCCATGTAACTATACGCTATTGGAAGATGATGAAAAATGAAACTATTTCAACATCAAAAACAAATACTTCATCTACTTACAAATAATGACAAGAGGTGATATTAATGGAAAAAAGATATGGTAGATTAAAAATTGTAAAAGATATGGGGATAATGATAAAAGAAGGAACGAAAAGTAAAAGACATTATTTTCTATGTAGATGTAATTGTGGAAAAGAAAAATTAATAGAAAGAAATAGGAAGTATAACGATTACTTCCTATTTAATAATGTTGTATTTGTTAAACTTTCAAATGTTGATAGGTTTTTCATATATGATAAAGAAGATTTAGAAATAGTTAAAAAATATTGTTGGCGAGAAGACAGACATGGGTATGCTCATACTAAAAACAAAAGAAAATCTTTATTTTTTCATAGGGCAATTATGAACCCTTCTGAAAAAGAAGAAATAGACCATATTTTTCCTGTAAAAAGTGGTGTGTGTGATAATAGAAGAAATAATTTAAGGATATGTAGTCATCAAGAAAATATGAATAATATGTCGATGTATAAAAATAATACTAGTGGTTATCATGGTGTTAGATATGACAAAGCAAGAAACAAATGGTATGTTTCAATTAGTTTAAAAGGTAGAAATAAATATTTGGGAAGAACTGAAACTTTAGATGAAGCAATTCAAATTAGAAAAGAAGTGAAATATCGTGGTAAAATTATTTAGTCACCAAAAAAAGATGGTGGAATTAGCTACTCAAAATAAAAGTTTTGCGTTTTTTTGTGAGCAAGGAACTGGTAAAACTTTAGGAGTTCTTTGTCATTTATGTAACCTATTTATGGCTAGAGAAATAGAAAATGCTTTAGTTATATGTCCCGCATCGGTCAAAGGGTCATGGAACAGAGATATTGAAAAACTAGGTAAGAGAAAAGCAAAGTATCTTAAAAATTTAGTTGTTGTGTCTTATGATATGGTGTGGAGAAGAAAAGAGTATGAGAGAGCATGGGATTGTATCGTATTGGACGAGTCACATTCCATAGCACATAGAAATACCAAACGTACTAAATTCATTCATAAACTTAAAAATATGAGCAAATATAGGTATATCATGACAGGTACACCTATGCACAATGGACATTATGAAGATTATTATTCTCAAATTGATTTTATTCTTCCTAATTATCTAGGAACTTATAACGAGTTTCTAGCACATTATACTGTACAAAGACAGTTACCAGGTACGTATGTTAAAATTATAGTAAAATATAGAAATGTTCAAGAATTGCTAGACAAAATAAGTGAAAAAGCGTATTATATTGATAAGGAATCATGTCTTGATTTACCAGATAAATTACCAGCCAATATCATTGATTGTGAGCTAAAAGAAAAGAAAAAGTATAAAGAAGCTTTAGAAAACTTCATAGAAGAATTTGATATGAATATAGGAAATCCTATGTCCGTCATTGTGAAGTTAAGACAGTTATGTAGTGGCTTTGTAATAGACGATTACCAAGAACTTCATGAACTAAAATGTGAGAAGATAAAAATGCTAGATGAACTTATTGACAGTTTAAATGGTAAACTTGTTATCTTTGCCGAATTTACTTATTCTCTTTCTCAAATTCATAAGCTTCTAGAGAAGAAGAAAATCAATTATGTAACATTAGATGGTAAACAAAGAAACAAGTCGATATGGAAAGATTTTCAAGAAAACGAGGACATTCAAGTTATCGTATGCCAATATCGTTCAGCTAATGCAGGAATAGATTTGTTTGCTTCCAGCAATATGATTTTCTATGAACCAAACCAATCAAGTACAGTTATCGACCAAGCTATGGCACGTATACATAGGAATGGACAAACTAGTAAATGCAGTTACCATTGGTTGATTACTAAAAATACTGTAGAAGAAGATATTTATGAGAGGGTATCTCGAGGGATGGACTTCAATGTTGACGCTTTAGATAATTTTAGACAAAGGATGTGATATAATGGAACAATTTTATAAATATGATTTTTGTGAACATTTACAAGAATGTAGAGAAAAATCTTTATTAATTGATTTAACAGTAGGGATGGACACAACAAGGCATTTTATACCTAATGAGTTTCTTCCTGGATGTCCTAGAAAGGATGATAAAGATGATAGAGAGAACGTTTAAGATACCATCATGGCACAGGCTTTATTCAGATTATTTTAGGTATTTGAATAATACTCAACAAGCTATCAAATTACTTAAAGAGTTTAGAAAAGAACAGGATATTCAATGTGAACTTATTCTTCCTTATACGGACAGTCGCACTCAAAGGCAATCTTTAAAGATTGCTACGACCAAAGACTATAGAAGAATAGCACATGACAAAAAGAAATTCGGTACGGATTTAAAAAAGCCAGATAGTAAAGGATTTTATGGTATTCGTCTTAATTCTAAACTCTATCAATCATGGTTGGATATATTGAAAGCCAATGATAATTTTAAAATTCTAGACGAGCCTAAAATAGCCGAATATATTGGTATCAACAACAAAGGCAAAGATTTAGGTAAATTTGAAAGAGAGTTTCTCGTAGATGATAAAGACCTTTATCTATCAATCAAATGTGAATACAAATTCATCGTAGTAGATGATTTTATTGAGATTGAACCTTATAAATTCTATGAAATCAAGGAAGGGGAAATATTGTGATTGAGAGTAAAAGAAAACAATTAGAAATCATAGAAGATTTCTATGCGCTTTATATGCGTTCACCGAAACATGCAGAATACAAAGCTTTAGGGGGTACATATAAGACAGGTTCTTACATTACATTCCTAGCTGAAAATTATTTCAAACCTCCAACGTCTAAAGAAGAAACTTATGAAGTTGTTAACAGACAAGGAGAGGTTGTCTATACAGGAATTCCTAAAGATATAGGATATGAGTATGATACTACAGGTGGACAAGTATCTAGAGCGTGTAGAGAAAAAACATTGTATAAAGGAAAATATACAATTAGAAAAAAAGAATTTGATATTGATTATTTCAATAAACATAGAAAGGATGATTTGAATGGAAAAATTAACTAAAAAAGATTTACAGAAACGTTGGGGCATCTGCGAAAGAACCCTTGACAGATGGAAAGATATGAAAGGGTTGCCTTATCATAAATTACCTGTAAATGGTAGAATTTATTTTTATAAAGAGGAGATTGAAGAATGGGAAAACAAGATGATGGGTGGAAAAGTAGATTAGTAGCTTTTGACTTTGAAGTCACAGCTTACGATTGGTTATTATGTATAAAAGATAGACAGACAGGAAAGTTCTATGATTTCCATAATGACCCGCAAGGTGTTGAGGATTTCATCAATGAGCATGATTTCATCTATGTAGGATATAACAATAAACATTATGATAATTATATTCTCAAAGGTGTTTTAAACCATTATACACCAGATTATATTAAGGATATTAATGATTATATTATCGTTGAACACCAAGATGGATGGACATATCCATTCGACCAACCGTACATCAAAATACCACCAACAAGTGACCTCATGTTGGATATGCCTTTGAGACAGTCCTTAAAGGAACTTGAAGGTAATATGCTCATGGATATTCAAGAGTCAAGTGTAGACTTTAAAATAGACCATCCGTGGACTAAAGAGGAGTTTGAGGAAATGTTATCCTATTGTCACCATGATGTCGACTCTACATCACGTCTAATTGACGAAAGAATGGACTATTTAGAGGCTAAAGTATTCAATGGTACAAGAGAAGGCTTGACACCAGAAGAAGCTTTATATCGAACAAATGGACAGTTAGCGAGTATCTCTTTAGGTGCTGAAAGATGTGAGTTCAATGACGAAAGAGATATTCAGTTTCCAGATACAGTAAATTGGGATAATATCCCTGAAGAAGTAAAGGATTTCTTTTACCAAGCTTTTGATGAAAATATCCCTACGGAAGTACTTTTCAATAAGAAACTTAAAATTGATTTTTTAGGTTTGGAATGGGTATTCGCATGGGGAGGTGTTCATGCGAGTGTTCAAAATGAAATCATTGTAAACGAGAATGGATATGTTCAAAAGATTGCCGACGTAACTTCCCTATATCCATCATTGATGGAAGAATATGGACTTACGAGCCGTGCAGTACCAGACCCTAATAAATTCTTCAATATGAAGAAAGAACGTATTGACGCTAAACATAGAGGTGACAAGAGAGTAGCAAATTCTCTTAAAGTGCCTATCAATACAGTTTATGGTATTTCATTACAACAGTTTAGTGATTGCTACGACCCACGTAATGGTCGTTCAGTATGTGTCACAGGACAGTTACTATTGACGGATTTATGTGTTGAGTTGTGCAAACAATGTAAGACAATTAGACTTACTAATGTAAATACGGATGGTGTTGCTTTTATCATTCATGAAAGCGAAATGGATATAGCTAATGCAGTTATGGATGAATGGCAAAAAAGAACACGTCTAGAATTAGAAATTGAGGGTATCAAGCGTTATATTATTAAAGATGTGAACAATTATATCCTTGAAAAAGAAGATGGTTCATTGAAAGTAAAAGGTGCTTATGTGAGCGATTATAAACCATCATTCAAGCATAATTCATTTTCTATTGTAGCAAAAGCTATTATTGATTATTTTATTAGTGATATACCTGTAGAAGATACCATAAATGCTTGTAATGACCCTTTCCAATTTCAACTGATTGGAAAAACAGGGAGTAGTTATGACAAGACAGTTCATTATGTGAACGGTGAAGAAATAGAAGTACAAAGAGTAAATCGTATCTATGCAGTCAAAGATAAAACTCTAGGTGTAGTTAAAAAAGTAAAGAAAACATATTTGGACAAAGAATTGGTTCAAGAAGTAGACTTTGAGGAAAAATGGTCGAGATACTACATCAATCAAAAAGGAAATAAAACTTATAAGATAGTATGGGAAACGGACGAAAAGGGAGACTTCTTTATGAGAAAAGATACAATTCAAAATTGCCCACCTCATGCACTTATAGACAATTCTTGTAAAATTACTATTGACACTATTGATAAAGAGTGGTATATTAATCTTGCAAAGAAAAGAATAAATGATTTTCTAGGCATTAAAAAAAATAAGAAAACAAAGGAGAAAAAGAAAATGGCAGTAGCTAAAACAAAATTAGAGCCAAGACCTGCTCTATACAAAAAGATTTTTGATTTAGGTCTATATTTAGCAAAACAACCTTACATTACAGATGGGTACAATGATGCACAAGGATATGAATACATCAAGTCGTCTTACTATCGTAAAGTATTAGGACAAGGATGTAGAGAAGTTGGATTGATTTACAAATTATCTATTGTAAATAGATTATTCACACCTCTTGAAAAAACTAAAAATATGAACTTGATTACTATTCAAGGAAATATGAGTTTGATTGACCCAGATACAGGGGAATTTGAAGATTACCCAATTATTGCAGAAGGCAGTGATAATTTAGATAAAGGTATTTACAAAGCTGAAACAATGGCTATCAAATACTTTGTGCTAAATAACTTCTTGTTACCAGAAACACAAGATGAAATCGACCCAGAGTCAGCTAAAGAAGATAGAAAAGCAGAAGAAAAACCTTTAAATGTAACAAAGGATGACCCTAAAAAATCTAAACCTACACCTCCTCCAACTAAAGAAGAAAGAGAAGAAGCTAAACAAGAAGTCGTAAATGACGACCAACCAACTAAGGCTTATGTAGATGAAATGATTGACTTGATTAAGAAATGTCAAGAAAAGAAACCAGGATATGGTGAAAAAACTTTAGCCAACCTTGAAAAATTCAAAAAAGGCGAAATGGCTTTAACTAAAACAAAAGCAGTTTCTATGATGACAAAGATTGAAGAAAAGGCGGACGAGTTAGGGGTTGAATAAACTCCTACTCTCGAATGATTATGAAGGGAAGATAGAGGAGAATAAAAATGTTAGATTGGAAATACAGTGAAGATGGGAAAAGAATTATTTTAGTAGATGGAGAACCAAGAAGTAAATTAAAAGTTACAGGTACTCGTCTAGCAGGAATTTTAGGATTGAATAAATGGAATACTCCATTTCAAATGTGGTGTGAAATTACTAAATGTGCTAGACCTCCATTTGAAGATACGATTTATACTTTAGCTGGTAAAGCTATTGAACCGAAACAAATTAAATGGACTAAAGAACAAATTAGTGAAAACGTATTATCGCCAGAAGAATTTTTCGGTAACAGATACAATGAAGTCAAATATGACTTCTATCCTAATGAAAAAATTTACGGTGGTATGTGGGACAGTAAACTCGTTCGTCCTAGCGGTAAGGTATCAGATATTTTTGAATACAAGACTACCAAACGTGCAGAGGATTGGGTAGACAATCCACCTGTTTATTATTTATGCCAAGCATTGGAATACGCTTATTTAGAAGGTGCTAAAAGAGTGCATTTAGTTGTATCATTCTTAAAAGATGATGATTACAACAATCCTCAAAATTTTGTAGTAGATGATAGCAATACTCAATTATTCATATATGATGTGAACAAAACATACATTGATATTACAGATGGGGAAATCGTTGTTTTAGAAAAAGGGGATGAAATCCCTACAAACCATTATAACATTAAAGGCTTGATTAAATTAGCTGATAAATGGTATGATGAACATATCAAGACAGGATTTAGTCCTGCATTTGATGAAGTGAAGGACAAAGAATATTTAGATATTTTAAGAACTTCAAAACCTCAAAATGATTTAGACGATAACGATTTGATTGCAAAAGCCAATGAACTTATCGCTAAAATAGATGCCATCAAAAAAGAAACAGGTTTAGCGGATTTAGAAAAACAATTAAATGCTTGTGAAAATGGTATCAAAGAACAGTTATCTTCACAAATGGGAGATAACGATACAAAAGCAGTTTTAGGTAACTATACATTATCTAAAACAGTTAAAGAAGTTGTTTCTTATGATGTTGAAGCAATGGAACTTGACGGAGTATTAGACAAGTATGAAATTAAATCAACAAAAGAAACATTAACATTGAGAAAGAAAAAATAGAGAAAGAGAGATTAGAGATTATGGACACAATTCAATTAGTAGAAAGTAGTTTTACATTAGTACCTGCAGGAGAAGATGTAGTTTTAGGAATTACAAGTGCAAAAGCAATGCCTAAAGCAAAACCATCTAAAATCGAAGTAGTATTCACTCATGCAAATGGTGGTACAATCAAACAAACTTATGACTTAAATAAAAAATTAAAGAAAACAGATAAAAACCCTATTGGTTTAGTATTGTTCTCAATTTTAGCAAGAACAGCTTTAGGAGACAGTTCTTTAGAAAACTTCTCATTATCTAAAGATTTACCAAAATTAGTAGGTAAAAATTTAGTGTGTGAAGTCAAACATTCAGACCCTAAAGATAATGAAAACGGATATGTTTATGCTAACATTAAAAAAATTGTTAGATTAGCAGATGAAGAAACTGTTGAGGAAGTAGAAGATGAAGAAGATGACCTTTAATAGGTCGCCTTTAGAGTCAAACCTAGTCAAGAAGGTTGAAACATATATTAAAACCACGTTTAAAGAAAAAGCGTGGTTTTTAAATATCGGTGGCAACGCTTCACAAAGAAGCGGAGTGCCAGATATACTGGTATGCATCAATGGAAGATTGATAGGATTGGAACTTAAAAGAGAAGACGGAACAGGACGACCAAGTAAACAACAGGAAATTGAATGTCGAAAGATAAACAATGCAGGTGGAATAGCAATCATTACAAATGATTTTGAACAAATAAAAAAATTGTTAAATGATGTTTACAACAATAAATATGTATGTTAAAATAATATATGTGAGAGGTACTACCCATCACCTCTCACTTCTCCGTTAAAACATTTTGGTTGCGAATATACAAAAAAGACTACATTTATTTGTAGTCTTTTTTCATACACATTGCATATCTTAAAGCTTTTCCTTCTGGTGCGTCTTTATCGTTCAAGAACTTGTGAGCCATACGAACATAGGATGTTACGTTGTCTCCTAACACTTCACAATAATCACTATATATCATATTCATAGCATAATTCCAATCGTATTCGTTGAAATCCCTAAAAGAGACACCATTACTACGTGCCACCGAGTTTGTTTCTTCTACACTCCATTTAGGCACTTTTGAGCCATCATCATTTACCATATCTTCATAAATATCATTCAATGTGTCCTCGTCAAAATGATACCCATTTACTAAAATATAAAGATTTGTTTTAATATCTCGATAACGTTCTGGGTGTTCCACTTTGATAATATCCATGACAATATCAAAGTCCTCCATCATCTTTTCGATTACTTGCGGATGACTCATGGCTTGTTGGTACATTTTCTTCATACTCATAATTTACCCTCCTTCAACAATTTAATGATTTCTTCATTCTGTTCTATTATCTTTTTAGATAACTGTCTGTTTTCAATCATTAAAGACATAATATCATTATGAAGATTTTCTATGACTTCATCATTACTTGCTTGTTTATGAAGTTCATCATTGTTTTGTACTTGAAGAATAAAAGAAACAAGAGTGATAGCGTCTAGAAAATCTAAATTTTCATTCATTATGCAATCTTCTTGATAATGATATTTGCGTCTTGAACAGTTAAAGGTAAAGCTGAATTATTTCCCAATGAAATAACGTATGAAGCACCACATGGTACTTGCACTAATGTACTACCATCTACGTTTCCCAATGCACTCGCTGTAGCTACTGTATAGATACTTCTAGTTCCACCAATGGTTTCACCATCTAGTTCTAAATCTAATGAAGCTTCACCTAGTGTGGTAGATGTGATGTTAGCACTATATTCTACCTCATAAATACCTGGTTTAGTTAAAGTAAATAAACCACTTCCTAAATCATGTGCCAACCATCCTTTACAAGCACATTGACAAGAACGTGTTCTTACTCGGTCTGTTGGAAATAATACATTTTGTCCTACGGCTACTGTTTGACTGGCCACTCCAATACTATTAATCATATAATTTTCTCCTTTCTAAAATAAAAAGAACAGTTCCTTTGAACCGTTCTTTTTAATGTTTAAATCCAAAGGTTTGATAAAACCTAATATCGCCATGCGATTAGATTATAAATTTGTTCCATTACATCCGCAACCATTACCGAAACAAGCACCACTATTATAAGTATAATATGGTGAGCAAGTAAGATATGCTGGTTTAGGTGTAGGTTGTAATGTACTGATAATGTTAGCTGATTGTGCTTGTTGAGATAATTGGAAATTAGCAGTTAATAATTCTCTATCGGCTAATCTATCTCTTAATTCTTGCATTGTGTTAGCATTGATTAAAGCTCTAGTTGCTTCACCTTCAGCATGGATTGCTGTAGTAATTTCACAAGTGTTTTTATAATCTTGTGCTACTACGTTGTCAATCGCACGTTGAGTTGTACAGCAACATTCTTGTTGACTAGCTTGTAAGTTTTGCATACCTAATTGAGTAGTATAGCGACTTTCCAATACATCACGTTGAGTTTGACAAGCAGAGTTAGAAACGTTTTGGTTAGTATTAAAAATATCACGTTTAATGAACTCACCATCAAGTAATGCGTCATTAGTGAAATTATTGTTACCCCAACCATTATTACAAAATAATAAGACTAAGATAACCTAGAACCATGCACCAAAACCATCATTGTCTCTTTCAGCTAGATTGTAAGTAGGTTGAATACCCATTCCTGCATCTGTCATAAGACCTCTCTCCTTTTCTATAATATATTTATAACTACATTAAAATTTAATGTTGTTACCGAACATCTTTTTAGCTTGTTGTTTAGCCATTTCCATTTGTTGAGGTGTAACTCCCATTTGTTTCATAAAACCATTTGGATTGACTCCACTATTCATCATTTGATTTACTTGACTGAACATTTGAGGGTTACGTTGTTTTAGCATATTCATGAGCATATTTTGAGGGTTCATCATACCACCCAATGGATTTGTACCTCCACCCATGAAAGACTTTAAAGGGTTAGCCATTTGTTTTGCCCCCTTTTCTTGCGTTTTGAGGAGGTTTTTGTTCACTAGGTACATTTTGTTGTACTTGTTGAGGTTCGCCTTGTAATACTTTTAAAATGGTGTCCATTTTAGCTTCTAACATATCCATACGTTCGTTGTTTGCATTTTCAACTTTTTCTTCTTTGATTTCTTCAAATTTGAATTTCTTGAAAGCATCATCCATATTTTTCATATAGAAAACAGGATTGTTATTATCAAACAATATCAATGGAAGATTATTATTTGCAATATTTCTAGCTTGTTCTTCTCCATCTACCCACTTACCGTTAAAATCAAAATTTGATGGTGTAGGATTTGATGGAATGTTATTGATATTAATGTTAGGAACATTCATTTGCTGTAATGATTGTAATTGTTGTTCAATCATAGCTTTTTGTTGCATCAACGAGTCAACTCTAGATTGCATGGGATTGTAATAATTATTCATGTTCATCCCCTCCTCGACTATTAATATAACACTTTTTAAAATGTAGTATCTTTTTAGTATCATTTTCATAATAAAAAGAGCCTTTAAGACTCTTTTTGAGGTTTTATAACATTATTATAATAGTTATTTGAATGAATTAATATAGGCTTGATATATTTAATTTTAAATTACAAGTATTTTTACCAATTTTTCAAATTTGGGATATACACCAAGCGACCACCGATATTACGATAGTGCCAACTAGTCCGACCATCACAATCCAAATAGAACCCACCAGCATTAGACCCATTATACCAAGTACCGCCCAATAGAGTGAACCTATAGTTATTAAGGTTTGGAGTTACATAAACATAGTCTCCAACAGGTTTATTTGAGTCTCCCCCAACTTTTGAAGGAATAAATAACCAATCAAAATTCTTATCATATCCTATAGCTTTGATGTATCCATTTGATTTTGGTAGTGTAAATCCAACTGCTTCATAGTTGTCACTTATTTTGTTTTCAGCATAATTAAAATCTTTGCAAACATAAGGTTGTCCACCAAGGCAATGAGTATTTCCCCAAAATCTCAATCCTTCAATCAACTTCCAAATATTTCCCCAAAAATTTTCCACACCTCTAAATGAAATTGAAGTTTGACTTTCTCCTGTATATTCAGTTCTATCTTCACCTTTGTATCCTATAGATGCGGTAGCACGTCCTGTAGCATTTCCTAAAGATGAAGTACTTCCTGTGTGAACTGCACAGTTATAAGAACTATTATCAGTTATTGAAACAACACCTTGATTAATTCCATTTTGTGTGTTCATTGTACCCAATTCAATAATCATTAATAGTTGTTCCATTGATACGTCCTTAATAGAAGTTGAGTGCCAACCTTCACCACGATTTTTAGCAAGTTTTTCTACATTATTACTTGTCAAGTTTTGAGTCAATCCACTACAAGGTTTAACATTGCTAATAGAACATAACAAGTCTTTATCAAAATCAGCTACTTGTTCATCTTGTTTCAAGTAAGCATTTGCGGAAGTATCATAGATAGATGCCTCATATGCACCGATTAAAATATAGTCAACTTCTAAACCATCCTCATTTATAAAAGCAGGATGAACTTTAAATCCTGGACGAAGAGTGCCACTTACATAATAATTAGCTACTTTTAAATGATAACCACCTACTTCGTTATCAATAGGTTCATAAGCAATCGGTACAACTAAATAATAAAATTTAGGTTGATAAACCATTACTTGCCCGTTGGAACCATCTTCTTTGTAATTATCATCACCATAGTAAGCAAGGATTGTTCCATCATTTGCTACATTACAACGTTTTCTTCCACCAAACATTTTGAATTTATCAAAACTTTCACCAGAAGTCAATCCTATTGCTCCTGCTAAACGAGTATTTGTTCCAGTCGAATAATTTATTTGAACACCTACAACGTCGCTATCTATAGAATTGATACCTAATGAACGATTGATTGTGTTGTAAATAGAATTGATTGAATGTTTCGTATCTGCGATATATTCTAAATCTACGAAAGGTTTTACAGTACTTGTGAAATCGATAAATGTTACTGGATAATATGTTTGTAGAGCCTGTAATTGAGTCAATAAAGCAGATGGAATATCTTCTTCTACTGGTGTTGCAAGTTGATAAACTACAGTGATTGGATTTTGAGTAAGAAATGATTTCCATGTAGCCAAATCTATACAATGTGCATCATCTCTGAATTCCATTGCATTATTCTTATAAACCATCATACTTTCATTATCAGATATTTGTCCTAAAGTATAATTATTTTCATGGTACTTATTACATACAGCAATATTTTTTTGATTGTTTACAGTTGGGGTTATCATATCACTTTTAATAGTGTATACTCTTGTATCTAAAGCATTGTCTGGATTACTTCTAAGCCAATTTTCATCATCACTTCCATCAAATACGACAACTCCAATATTTCTTATAATCTTACCTTTATTAAAATCAATGTAATCATAAACATTTTTACTCAATCTATATAAAGGTTTGAGTAAAGTATGATTTAAGGATTTAGTTAAGGTAGATTTGTTTCCTTTGAATGTAGCTAAAATTTTATCTACACCTGTTACTTCTTGAGGATATTCAGGTGAAGGTGATGGTTGACCACCAGTGTATGGTTCGAATGGTTGAGATGTTTGCCCTTCATTGAACATTGGTTTAAATAACAAGTTATTTACAGTTACACCTTTCTTAATTACAATTCTAATATGATTACTAAAATCTAGATTTGGATTTCTAATAGTAATTCCACTGCCAGTATCATATTCATATCCACGTGGATCTAAATAATAGGTAGTTTTTGATCCACCAGAAGGACAACCACTTAAAGTATAATAAATATTTTGTTTTGTGGTATATGGCGCAACAGCAATATCAAAATCATTAGTAGCTGTACCATTTACAGTATAAGTACCATCCCCATTATTAACCATAGTAATGCCATTTATAGTAGTTGTTTCTGGAGTGCAATTAATCAAATTCAATCCTTTAGTACTATTTTGTACGGTATTTGCTTTAATAACAATTTGTTTAATAGGTTTTTCTGCACTATTTCCTAAATATTTGTATCCATTGGTTGTATGAGTTGTTTCTACTATTCCTGTAGCAGAAGAATTAGTTACACTTTCAATAGTATCAACTTGTTTTTGTAACTCTGTATAAGCAGATGGAATACTATCTAAAGCTTTTTTGGATGCGTTTTCTACTAATTGAACTTGTTCAGAGCCTTTATTTGTGATGTTGGCAATTTGATTACTTGATGTAGTAAGTAATCGGTTATTTTCGGTTTCAGCCAATGTTGATAATTCTTTTTCTAATTGAATTAAGTAATCACTAGCAATGGATTGTTCTTCGTCACTTAATTCGACTTCGATACCTTCTAATGAAAGTCCTTTAGCTACCGTAGTATTCCATTCTAATGTAAGACTATCTTCTGATTTTTTAGCACATACAATGAATTTAACATCGCCTTTGTATTTTGTCACCTTTCTACTGAATAGCCATGAGAATAAAATATTTCCTTCACTTACAGTAACATCATTAACAAAATAATTATCTCTTTCTTTATTTGCATTTTCAAAATTGACATATAGTTTCAATTTGCTTAAATCTACATTGTCACCTACGATTTTAGGACATTGAAAATACATTCTATCTGATTTTTCATCACTTTCAACACCGATTACATAATCATCAGGAATATTGATAACCCTTGTAATTGGGTCAATTATAATTCTTTCTTCATTACTTTGCACCGAAATATCATCTGGTACAATAATATTATCTAAATCCACATCTATTCACCTACCCTCATAATAATTTTATTTGTTCTAAAATATAATGTTCCTTCATTGATTTTTTGACCTGGTCTAGCATCGCTACCAATAACATAACAAATATGTGTTCCTTTAATTGTCATAGCTTCATTGACTACTAATTTGTTATTACTGATAGGATAAGCTTTGTTATCAAAAATTAAATACCATTTCATAGATGGGATATTTGTTTCTATATCGAAATTCAAAGTATTCACACCTTTTTCACCTTCGTTACCAATAATTAAATCTGAAGGATAAACACTTTTATCAGCGCAAATCTTAATTGTTTTTATCATATAAATTCACCTCATTCAAATTATACAATAAAAGCGACTTTAAAATAAGTCGCTTTTTCTATAAACTTTTTCAATCTTCTAATGACTGTCGTACCTTGAATATCCAATATATCCGCTATTTCATCTTTTGAATTGTCGATATAGAGATAAACAGTTTCAGCTACTTTAGGATTGATACCTTTCACTCTACAAATTTCATTTATGTGCTCTTCACTTAAGTCTTCTTCTAATATATCAATAATTTGTTCTCTCAATCTCTTCTTTACGAATGGTTTAGGAACTTCTTGATTGTCTATCAATTCCTGTATAATGTTCAGTACATATGATAGATATACTCCAAAGAGAGGAGTGGAAAATAATGATATATTTAAAGGAATAACTCCTTTGATTAATAGATAGAATATTACTAATGTAATCAATGTACATTTAGATAAGCTATCAGCATGATAAGATTTACCGAACACCATTCTATTCATTTGAAAACTAAAGAATATAAATAAAAACTCAATAGTTCGGTTATTCAACCATGCTATTGAGTAAACTAATAGAAACTGTAAAACTTGAACAATGACTACGAATATCGTAAACATCACTTTCTCACGTTTACCCATCTTAATCGTCTCCTTTATTTTTTGAACGCTTTTTCCATAGCTTTGTGACTAGGAAAGAAAAATACTGATGGAAAAGTTGGCATAAATTTTTATCTCTTTCCTTTAAATACAAATAAGTAATAACGGACATTATATAGTAATCTAAATTTAATAAAAATGTTGTCATTAAATTATATTGTCCTATATTACATCCTACTTCTTTAATAAACATGGAAATCATTTGATATATTAAATTCAATAATATATCAAATATAAATTCTTTCCATTCTCTTTTATCACTATTAATATTACAATTTATTTTTAAAAATATACAATCTACTATGAATGTAGAATATACTGAAAAATTATAAGCAATCAATTTTACGATCAAACATACAAATGAGGTAATAAAGGTGTATAAAATTATATTTTTAGACTTATAATTTTTAGTATAAATTATAGTTATCAAATAAAAATTAATGAACAAAAATATCAAACTGTATAAGAATGATAGAATATAATTATTCATTATAATTTCATTTAATTTTGTAATATCGGTATGCTCGTATTTAAGTCAAACCATTTTACACCGAATAACTTAAACACGATACATACTGCTAACATAATGATACACGTTCGTAAAGAACGCTCATATAATATTTTGTTTTTCATAACAATTACCCATCTTTCTTTTAATTTACACTCCCATTAAAGCCTTGATGGTATTCTTACCAGCTACACCGTCAACAGTTAAGTCTTTGGCTTTTTGGAATTGAATAACAGCTGATTTAGTATTGTCACCAAAGATTGCGTCAGTTTTACCAGGGTTGAAACCATAACAGTATAAAGCGACTTGACCCGCTCTAACCATTTCTTGACATTCCCCATTTTTCACATAATGTTTTCCTAAAGCATTGATAGTTTTAGCTCCGCATGCTCCATCTACTTTTAAACCAGAATGGTAATCATGGTTCATAGCACATTGGAAACATCTAACGATATTGGCTTTTGTATTTCTACCATTGATACCGTCAACTGTAATACTATGTCCGCTCATATTGATAGTATGTTGTTGTCCTAAAGCTACTAAATCATTTTTAGGAGTTGTGCTAGGTCTAGTTGTTGGTTGAGTTGAGATACCATCACTAAATCTAAAATGATAGTCCCAACCACCTTTGTAATTATAGAAACTTCTAACACAAATTTCTTTGCCTGTTTGGTCTCCATGTTTACCACCTGTAGTAGTTCCTTTTTCATTGATAGATGCGTGGACGATATTGTTTGCATCCGTACACATAACGACATGATGTCCTTCTTTTAAGAAAATGTCTCCACGTTTACGAGCGCCACCAACTGAAACAGTTTTAAATCCACAAGCTAATAATTGTGCTCTCAATGTTCTAGTGGTAGATGATTTCTTGACATTAAATCCAGCTTGATTTAATGCAGTTCCCACTAATGACGAGCAATCATAATCAATCCCATCATTTCTATGTGTTTGGTCGTAACCATGAGAGTTATCTTTGGCTACAGTAACCATGAATGACACGGCTTTTTCAATATTACCCATAATTTCCCTCCTATTTCTTGTTGTAGGTATTTGTACTAATTCCTAATAATACACCTAAAAATGTATCTACGGCTGTGATAGTACCTACGATTTGTTCACCATATGGTAAATTCCAGATACCTGCTAGAGCAAAATATAAAGTACCACAAGCTGGCAATACATATTGAGCGATATATTTAAGAATATCATATGTTTTGTCTGTCAACTTTAACATATAAATACCTCCTTTCCATATTTGTATTATAGCACCTAAAAAGCACCCATGTAAAGGTGCTTTTTATTTAGTAATCATAATCACGTCTCTTTTAATATTTTCTACGTTTTGTTTGATGTTATTTACATCATCTTCCACTTCGTCTATTCTATTATGGAGTTTCTTATGTGCCTCGTGATTGTGAACTTTAAATTCATTTAAATCATGCTCCATATGTTTAAGACGAGTAATCAATTCAGTAATAGTAGAATTAAGATTGATGATAGGTTTCCCTACTGTAAAGAATAAACCTATAATTGTTCCTAACGCTAAAATTACTGTCCATGAGATACTTGCTTCGTTCACAATTCAGTACCTCCTTAGTCAGTTGTTTTAGTATAGTAAACAAAAGCTTTAAATTCATAGCCTACCCATGAAGTATTATTTTGATATAAAATATCGTTTCCGCTCAAAACAAAATTAGCAGCATAAAATGTACCGCTTGTTCCTTGTTGATAATAGACTACAGGAAATTTAAATAAGTTTTTAATATTCGATTCTTTAGCGTATACTTTTAAATCTACATAAGTGTCGACATTAGATATATTACATGGTTTATTACCTGTGCCTGATGAAAGCCCCGTCCATTCAATCATTTTTACATAAATTGGTTTTCCATCAATCCATGTATCTCCTGTTTTTGTTTCTTTTTTAGCATAATGAGTTTCATTGACAATATTAGTAATATTATCAGTGATATTATTGACAGCTTTTGTAATACTATTTACATCTTCGGCTGAAAATTTAGTTCCATGTTGTTTAGGAGTATAAGCTTTTTCTAATTTTACATTAGAATAAAGTGTAGAACCATTATTGTCTATTAAATTATATTTTCTCTGTTCACCATCTTGCAAAATTTCATCTACATAATTTTCTTTTAACTTCATACCTCAATACCTCCATAATTTCCTAGAGTAAACGGTAATACTACTCTATTATTCCATAAGTTGTCAAATAAATTATAAAACCCTCTAATAACATTTGTCAATCTATTCAATTCAATGTAATCGATATATTTGTCTCCCTCTTGAAATGTTTTCTTTTCTCCTACCCCTACAATGTTACCTGTAAGATTATCTAATAACTCAATCTTATCTTCAATCAAATTCCATCTGTCTGGTGTAGGAAAATCATTGTAAGAAACAGTAGGAGGGTTGGCATTGTTATAACTTGTGTCCATATCGTCAAATTTATCTCCTATAGGATAAAACGCACTCAATTCTTGTGAAATATAATAAATATGAACACAAAAATTATTATAATCATCAGCGTTAATATAGCTAGAAGCTGTCCAATTAGCCTCTGGTGGTGTCATATTAGCCATTATATCTTTCTCCCTTCTATATAACCTCTTAATCCTCCTGCGCTGAACGTCAACTCATGCTTCTCAATCCTAATGATGATTTCATCACCCATTTTATTTAAGATTTTAATATTGTCTCCTGTTTCCAATATAGGATTTCCCATGTAGTTGAAAGAATACAATTTATCTTTTGCTTCTTCTCTAGCATACCATTCGGCTATGTCACTTGTCCATGCTCCTCCATAAGCCATAGGTAATAGATTATTGGACATTTCTAATGTATCTCCTACCTTTGCTAATGGGTATTCATCTTGTGTTGAAATGGTTTGAGAGCCTACGGCATATAATGTGATAGGTTGAGTTAAACTACTAGCACTAGATTTAAGAGTTAATCTTACATGTTTAATTTTACCACTTATCGCTGAAACTGTCACTTCTCCATTGTCAAGAGACAATGTACCACTTTCATTAAATCCTACATCCCATTGGTTTCCTGTTCCTATGTCAAAACATAGTGAATTGATTTCTACTTCTACACTAGAGCCTAAAGAAGGGAATGTGATAGTTTGTTCAAATATCTTCCTTCTTTGCTGTTCAGCTTGATAATTGTCTACCTTGATAATCATATTTCTAATAGGAGTTTGAATTTCAATATGAGGGTAATAATCTACATATTGATTTTCATTCAACTCATATGCGTTCATATTTTCCATTTTAACGTATTTCAAATGAATTGTATTGTAAGGTACTGTCCGATTCACCGATAAAAATGTGACTTCTATAGAACATAAATCTAAATTGTCAAAATTAGGAATATCATTTTTAAGATTTAACACGATTGTGTCAGTTTCCCTTACGTCATGAGACAATTTATTGCTTTCATAATAAGACTTTCCTGTGTTAGGATTTAATATCTTATATTTGTAACTTTGAGGAGTATGTCTATGAACAAACACCATTGAGAAATATTCTGGTGGTCTGTTCCAAAAAGCTAATCTAAATGACATATTTTTTTTGATATTTCCATCTTCATCACACATTTGATTACCTATCAATCCTGTAAATTCATTACTGTTTTTCATAGGAAATACAAAGCTACCATCCGCTCTTACATAGTCTTTTTCAAACGTAGCATAATTTCTCCATTGGTTTTCATCAGTATCATAATAATCAATCAAACTTTTTTCATTTGATATATCAGCCATATTCACATTTAACGGCATATCTAATTGAGTAAAAGAACCTTTGGAATGTATCTTATCTTCGGTGTCAATAGTCAATATTTCTTGAAAGGCATTAGCCATCATTAATAAGGCTTCTTTTCTGTACCCTTTATAGATTACAGGGAAACCTTGAGGAATGAATTTATTATATGTTCTTAAATCAAATATATCTTCATATCCTTTAGATAGCACTCCGTTTAAATATTTACGATAACTCATATTGACATTTATACTGTCAATATCTACACTATCATTAATACAATTTAATTTGTCTATAACGCTCAATGTTAAATGTTGCTCGTCTACTGTCCAACTGTCAAGAATGAGCTTTTGTCCTTGAACATATTCTTGTGTTCCATCTGAAAATTCATAACCTACCATAAAATATACTGTTTGACTTTTATCAAGCAATTTCAATTCATTATCTGGATTTTCAATATTAAATCTATCATTTTGATTGTTGATAACAATATTGGCTTTCTTATAAGGTAATTCATCACTTTTAAAGAAAGTGGCTTCACTATAAGATAAAGCATTTCCATCTGTTAAATCTTCATTGTCATAAATCAAAACTTCTCCAAAAGATATGGATTTCATAATAAGCATTTTATCGTTTGCAAAATTACTCATTGTAATTTCTAAATAAGTAATATCTTCAAAAGACCCTTTGCTTTGAAATCTATATCCTTCATTTTCAAAAGTCAATGTTCCATAATAAGGCGATACTTTAGTGTCATATTTTATTTTAATAGTTTTAGGATAGTTGACATCAAAATCAAGAATTAATTCATCAACAGTTCTATCAACATAACTTTCATCAATAGAATATTTAAAAGTAATAGATGTGTCTTTATTAATTTCTCTCTTGAATACAACTCCACTATAATTCTCTTTAGAATAAAATCTAGGGGTACCATCAGCTAATGTGGTTTCTCTTTCAAATAAAGCAATAGGAGTATATGTTTTATTCAAAAGTAAATCATTGATAGGCGAAGATAAAGAATTCAATTCTTCATCAGTAGTTATGTTACCGAAGGATTGTAATGTATTGTTTACAGCCCCTATCATTACTTTAACAAGCCATTTGTTTTTAAATGGCTCATTCATTTCACTTATAAATTTTTGACTTGCTTCTTTCATATTTAATACCCCATATCAATCAAGTTACATTTACAATTTATATATTCCAATGGCACACCCGTTTCCTTATCTACTTTCCAAAGCGTAAATGTTCTATCACCAGGATAGAAATAACGACCAATCCATGTAAGAGTAACGGGGTCTATGACTTCAATATAACACTTGAATTTTTCAAATTCTCTTAATGCTCTACTCCATGTTTGAGCATCCAAATGAGCCCATTCTAAATTGCTCAATTTTAATTGGTCTCTACCTACCTTACTACCTGTAACTTGTGCATTAGCGTTACGGCCAGAGTCAACAGTTGTAGTAACTGTATATTCTAAACCTTGTTTAGGGGCAGGTAGAGGCACTCCATTTATTTTAATAAAGGGTGCACTCATAACCATTCCTCCTATCTTCTTTTGATAAATCCATTAGATTGAATGACATCTTGTGTATTGTTAGCACTTTTGATTTCTCTACTGTCAAGATATACTTTGCTTTCAACTCTTACAGGATTTTCTCTATTTGCTTCTCTCATAGCATAAATCACACCTTCACGTACAGCTTCTTTCATTGATTGTACAAAACTTGTATTTTCAAGTGGCATTACAGTTGTCTTACCTCTATAGCTTCCTACAATTTCTTTTCCTGCTTCACCAGCAGTCCATAAACTTTGACTAGGTGATACGAAACTTGCATTGGCAGGAACGAAACCACCTCTAGCAAAAGCTGTAACAGTTGGATTTTGTATAGAATTAGTACCGTAGTAAGTTACAGGAATATCTACTCCTGTATCAGGGTCCATACTACTCCATGAAATCCATGTACTAGGGTCATTCCATTTGAATTGTTTAGCATATTTACCCAGTCCACCAAAAATTTCTTTGACTTTCCTATTAAACCATTTTTGGAACCCCATAATGCTATCATACAAGCCTGTAAATATACCCCATATACCGCCTACAAAATCACTAATACCACTTGTAATAGTTCCTGTAACTGTGCTTACTACACCCCACATTTTATCCCATACAATTTGCCATTTGGTTTTGATTTTACCTGTGCTTTCATCAATATAACCATATTGTTCGCCTAACTTATTTTTGACTCTTGTATTGATGTCGTTATAAGAAGTATCAGCATCGGCAATTTGCTCTTGGTATGCCTTATCAATAATACCTTTTTGTTTTTCGTATTCTTCTTCAGTCATACCATTACCATTGGCATATCTCTTTTCAAGAGACGCTAATTGGTCTGCGTGCCATTGGTCTGCTTCTTCAATAGATTTCTTATGGTTTTTCTTTGCTTCTACAAGCATTTCACTACCTGCTTCTATTGTAAGTTGTTTTTGATTATATTTCAATCTGTTGAGAATAAATGTTTGTTCTTGTTCACTCTCACTCATAGCAGTTACACCTATTTCCCCTAATTGGTCGTATAAACTTTGTAACTCGTTTAAATCCTCTTGTGTCATAGGCATATTCTTACCTTTGTATTTTGCTGTAATTTCATTGATACGAGTATAAGTGTCGTCCACTTTCTTTTGAATTTCATCATAGTAAGTATTAGTAGAATTTAACATTTCAGTATATTCTTCGGCTGTTACAGTTTTTAAACCTTTCATCATATCAAGGTCTTTCAATTCACTGTTTCTATCACTACTTAATTCATTTAAAACCGCTTCTTTCATTTTTGTGGCTTGTTTAGTCAAATAGCTGATATCCTTATCAGTAATAATACCTTTGAAATCAATTTTAGCTAATCTCTTACCTGCGTTTTCCCATTCTTGAACGACAGGTTCTAATTTTGATTTTGTAGTTTCACTTACTTTGTAAACTCCATTACTAAATTCATCTACAGTATCTACCGCAGGTTTCATACCTTCATGGACGGCAACTCCTGCTACGGCAACGCCTGCTAATACAACACCTAAACCTGTAAGTCCTGCAGCCAATGTACTACCTGTGATAATTCCCATAGAAGTAAGAATTGTATCTCCTAGTCCCACAAAAGCTGTAGCTACTGTACCTAATATACCACCTGAACCTGCTAGGTCAAAGAACGCTCTTGCCAATCCACCAATACCTTGCAAACCTGCTACAAAGTTGGATGTTGTTTGAACACCTTTTAATGCTCTAATAAAGTTAGTGATTTTACCTATCGTCCAGATACCTGCTAAAATGCCAGCTATAGTCATTAAAGGTTTTTTCCATTTCATGAATGTCTCATAAATTTGGTTTGCTTTTGAATTGATATTTTTAAGTAAATCATCATATCCATATTTGCTTAAATCTAGTCCTAAATCTCCTACTCCTCCGCCAGACCCGCTACCACTTGCTCCTGTGTCACGACTTACAGTACCATCATCATTCAATACATTCAATTCATCAATACCTAGAATATAATCTTTCAATTTCTTCGCATTATCAGCCGATTTTTTAAGATTTTTCGCTGTATCTCCTGTACCTTTGGCAGTATTATTGATTTGTGAATTGACTCCACTAAAATCAATAGCTTTTAATTTTACTCCAAAGAAACCTGCGATTTCAGCTACAATCGTTCTTATGAATTTAATAAATGCAATCAAATAAGGTAATACGGTACTCAAAGCAGGAATAAATAAAGAACCAAGCTCTCTTGCTAAAGATGTCAATTGTGCTCTCAACACTCTTAATGCGTTTGCGGGTTGGTCGATTGTACGCTCCATGTCGTTCATAGCACTCTTTGATTGTTCCATGATAGCTATAAAACGCAATTCAGTTTTTTGTGCTTGTGTCATATTACGAACACTTTCTTGAATACCTAAACGTCTAGCTGTTTCTTGCAATCTTACTTCTGAAACATCCTTACCTAATCTACGCAATGGTTCTACAGTACCTGTGATACCAGCTTGTAATTTTCGGAACATAGCATCTGGGTCCTTATTATATAAAGAAGCATAGTCGTATGCTAATTTAGTGAATTGTGTAGATAATGTATAGGCATTTTTAGACGAAACACCTAATGAATTTGCTAAATCATGAAAAGATGCTTGATAACGCATAGCTTCTTCTTGATTGACACCGATACTTTCAAGTGACTCTACAAAATTCCATGCTTGTCTTGCTGAGTCACCCATAACGACTTCAAAGAGATTTTGGGTTTCAATATAATCATTTGCAACTCCTAATAATTGTGAAAAAGCTTGGCCAGCTTTATAAGCACCTGCGGTAAAAGCCGTAAAATCCACCGCTCTGCTCAATTTATTCAAATTATTCAAAGCGGATGTATTTGACATATTAGTACCTTGTTGCTGACTAGGTGTCGAATTTGGTGTGTTTTTAGTAGTTGTATTCAATCCCCCAAAGCTATTTGCTAATTTTCGCATTTTAGGTATTGTACCATCCATTTGTTTTTCTAATTTTTCTAATTTAGTAATAAGAGTATCTATTCCATCAGTAGATTTACTAGCTTTATCTTCAATCTCTAATGTTAATTTATCTACCTCTGCCATTCAGTCCACTCCTTTCTAAAAATAAAATAGAGAACGATTTAGTTACCGTTCTCTTTACGTTTATTATTCATTGCTTCTACTAATTGTCCAAAAGCCATAAATTGTGCTATAGCTTGTTGTTCTTCGACTTTAGTTAATTCATCACTATCTTTAATTTCTTCTTGTTCTTCAACTTCCTTACCATCAAATTTCAAAGGTTCTTTAAAGTAAGGTTGTTTCTTAAAAAGTTGATTACAAGCTAGAGCGTGGTCTATATACAGTCCTTGCAACCATGCTTTCCAATTCTCTTTATGAACAAATGCCTTTTCTTCATCCTCTAATTTTTGTTCATAAGCATCAAGATAGTTGTAGTATAGTAATGGTTCACCATGCCAAAATAAATCATAGGGCATATCAATAATAATAGATTGAGTGAACAGTTCATTAAATAATTCACTCGCATTTTCATATGAGGGTTTTTCAGTTTCTTCTACTTCCCTTTGCGAATTAGTTTTTTTCCTGTCTTTCCCTCTAATATAAAAACTTCATTTACCATTTCATTTAGGTTTTCGATTACTTCCATCATACCATATTCTTCTTTCATGAACTCTGCAAAATCAATAGCATCTTTCCATGTTGTTTTAGGTTGATGTTTAAGCATACCACCATAAATTAAAATTTCAAAGTTAGTATATAATTTTTCAGAAGGGTTGACCGCATTGTAACCCATCTTTTCCATTTCTACGATAGATGCTCTATCATATTCTAATTTAATTGTTTTGGTTTTATCACCAATAGTTCTTTCTACATCAATGTAACTCATGTCATGTCCTCCTGTTTGATATTTTATTAAGCTGATGTATAATCTGTTAATGCTACAGTTGAAGTAGCAGTAAGATTTAAAGTACCTTGCATTGGATTGTCTGGTGTCCATTCGTCATTTGCTAAAATTGAAGCTGTACCTCTAAATACATAAGCTTTGTTTAATGGTTTAGGCATACCTACTCTAAACCATACATCATCTTTAGCTTGTTCAGTTTGAATTTTTCCAACCTCTGTAAATACTTCTGGTGTGAAGTTGACACCGAAACCTAATGTACCTCCGTTGTCAGCTAAACCTTCGATATACACTTTCATGTTATCATAAATAGTCGTAACATCATGTGTAGATGGTGTACCAACTAATGAAGGGATTTTAATAACGTCTGGTACTTTTACCCAACCAGTTTTTGGTACAGTACCATCAACATTTTTAACCCATTCTAAAGTTAAACCTTTCGTTAATTGTGCCATATAGTTGACCTCCTATAATTGATAAATAATCATTGTTTCATTATCTATGATACCAGCATAGGTAACGATATAACGTAAAATACTGTTATCAGAGGCATAGGGCAAGATTTGATATGTACCTATCATTTTCATACCATAGGTCTCTCTCATAATAGTATCTAATTCATTTCCTAATGTAGTAACTAATTTACGTTTGCTTATCAGTTGTCCTTCATGAGAAATATCTCTCCCATAAATTTCAAAACGATAATGTAAATTAGTTCTAATGATTTTTCCATTGATTTGTTGTTGTGGAGTATTTGTAATTTCCTCAACAGTAATCATAGGATATACAGGTTGTTTAGTAGAATAAGGTTCTCTAATATCTTTAAAAGGCACAGTAAATGTACTATTTTTAATCTTTTCCATGATTTCATCTAATATACTTACCATTGTTGTTTCACCTTCTCTACAAACAATTTAACTTCTACATTTAATTTTTTAGAAAGCCATTGAGCAGTCTTATACATTTGCATATTAGCTCTTTGACCTTGTGTAAAACGATACTCGGTTCTTGTACTGTCGGTAGGAAAAAACCATCCTACTTTACCATCTTTAGTGGTAAAGATATGTTCACCTATACCATACACCCAACCTAATTTATTGGCTAACTCATGTGGAGTTTCACTTCCTACTTGACCTGTACCAAACTCTACATAAAGAACATTTTCTCCCTCTTGGACTATTCTATAGCCACCAGGGGTCTTTGTCCAATATGTATTATAAACTAGGTGTCGTCCTTGTCCGTCTGAAATAGGGGTTAAGGATTGACAATACAATACGGCTTCATCCAATATGGACTCAATATCAGATGGAAAACCTTTTATCGTTTTCTTCATATTTTGAAGGTCTTGGATAGTTTTCTTTATCTCTTGTCTGTCAAGAGAAATCGTTCTAACCTTATTTGCCAATTTGTAATCTCTTGAATAAAATTGAAGCTTGTGAAATACTGTCAGATACCGATTTTATTTCAAAATCAGCGGTGTCACATAATACATCATGAACTAATGGCGGAGTTACATAGATATAAGCTCTATCTCCCTCATTAAATTTGTCAAGTTCATTGACGGAGATTTTAGCTCTACGATACTCTTTATAGCTGTCACCAAAAGCTACTATATCAGCTTCACTTGTTGTTGCTACAACATTCAATTTGACCTCTACAGGTGGCTTAAATTGAACAGGGTCACTATCCTTAATCTTCTCACAAATATATAATGCTTTTTTATCTCTTTCAAGCGTTCTCATGACTTAAAAGAAGTTCCTAACGGAATAATTCTACTCAATAGCGCTTTGGAATATGGAGAAGCATTATCATAAACTCTTGATACTCCATTGTCACTATGAGATTTTTCACCTTCTGCACCATATTTAGATAGAGCCTCAACCACCATGTTTATTTGCAAGTTGAGGTATCTATCTTCAATAGGTTGTTCATCAGTAGAAATGTAACCACGTATGTCATTAATAGTATCTTTAGCCATATCTAACTCCAATTCGATTTGAGCGTCACTCGCCTCCGGATATTTGATTTTTACTTTAGCCTTTTGTTTTTCTATATCATACATGGTTGTTTCCTCCTATTTTTGAATAGTTAAAGTTTCACTAGCTGCAGTACTAGGTGTTACAGTTGTTGCAGGTGTTACAGGTGTTAAAGGTGTTACAGTAGTAGCAATTCCTGTAATTTTAGCATGATACCATTCTGGTCCATAATCTAACCCTGCAGTACCATATAACATACCTTTGTCACCTGCTCCTACTTTTGCTAAAGGTTCCCAGAAGAAGTTACCTTTATTTGGGATAGGCATTTCAACGATTGATAACACACCTAAATTGACAATTAATGCAATACCTTCTGGTAAGAAATTATCGTATTGCATTACACCGATTGTTCCTGCAGGTGTAACGATTTGGTCGATATTGATACCGCCTACTGTACGTGATTGTGGTAAATAGAAACCAGGTAATTTAGAGAAGTTATTAGTAATTTGAGCCTTACCGATAGCGCTACACATAATAACTAAACCGTTCATATCAGCACCTGCTTTAGACATTTTTCTTAATACTTCGCTGATATTGTCATAATCTAATTCTTTATTTCCTAAACCTTTAGTTGTAGTTTTGATAGCTTCAATTAAACCTCTAGTACTATTTGCTTCTTTATCAGTTGCTGCTTTTTTATAAGTAGATTGAATTAATGCTAATTCTAAATCTTTTCTAGCCTTTTTAGTTTTTTGAGCCATTTGGAAGTCAAATTCGTTAGGGACGTTATTAGCTTGTCCAGCAATATTAACCCCTGCTAATGTTCCTGTATTGGCTTGTTTTTGATAAGATACAGCAGTAGTATATTGGAAAATTTGTACTACATTTGTTTCTTGTACACGTGTTACATAAGTTGGTTCTGGTGCAGTTAATGAAGCTGTTTCACTAATACTAAGTCGTGAAGCATTTTCACTTGCATATGCTGAGTTTACAACGAACTCTACAGATGATGTGTTACGTCTAGGTAACATTGACACTAAAGGTGTATCAATATTTGTTTTATCGAAAATTTGTCCACTATAGTTAAGGGCTCCAAGCGATTGCGCTGTTCCTATTGCCATATAAAATTCCTCCTATTTTAATGTAATTCCTTTTTCACTCGCTTGTCGCATAATAGATGAAATTCTTACAGCTCTCATATAAGATGTATCTTTTCTAGCTTCATCTAATTGTGCTTGAAGTGAGTCTTTTTCATTGACAGTAGATGGGTTTGTAGCAGGTGTGTCCATATTTCTTACGGATTGTTGTTGCTTTTTATCCATTCTGTCTTGTAATGATTTGTTATATCGAGAAACAAATGATTTTGCCTTCTCAACACTTCCATCAATATCTTCACTAGCAAATAGGTCTGTGTAATATTGTAAATCTTCTGTATCAGTAATTCCACCTTGCATCAATACATTTCTAACATCACCGCTAGAGATACGTTTATTTAATACTTGGATTTGTTCTTCTACAGTATGGTTTACTTCTTGTTCAAACCCACTTCTTACTTGTGCGATAAATTCTTGGTCTTGCGCCAATTCTTTTCTAGCATTGGCACGAGCAGTTTGACTTGCACGAGTTCTTTCTTGGTCTAAATATCTTTGAAATTCTGGTGGTAAATTATGAATGTCTAATTCGACATTTTGTTGTGTATTTGTTGAATTATTTTGTGTTTGTTGATTTACCACTGTTTGATTTTGAGTCCCTTGTTGACTCGCTTGATTTTGTTGAGTTTGGTTGTCCATCTTTGTTTCCTCCTCCTCGAGTAGTATTATCGTCACCTTGACTCATTTGTTTAGTGAGTTGAAGTTGTCGTTGTTGCTCCTCGAAATTTTCTTGTTTTTTCTTTTTCCAATACTCCTCACCACGTTCAATTACTTCTGTATTGTCACTTGTGATGTCCACAATATCGAGTACATCTACAGGTGCCATAGTTTGAGTACCTAACATAGTTGACATAGCAGTTACTTTACTATTCAAATTGTCAGTTTTGTTACGTGGGTATTTAATATCTACGTTTATCATACTCGTTTTAGAAATTTTTTTCAAGTCACGTAATATTTTCAATATAACACGTAATTCTTTCTTTTCAGATTTCTTGTTAAATGTTTCAGTAGTACGTGCCACTACTTCCATGTCTGCCCATCCGTCGCGGAGTTTTACAGCATCACCTGTATCTCCTCCGCCTCCACCACGTGTTTTACGGTCTGGAATACCTACGACAGCCCTTAAACTATCTTCTAGATATTGTCTCAACTGTTCTACGGAAGTGCCGTCCAATTGAGCTTGGATATATTTTAAATCACAATTCAATCCTTGTGGTGAGCGAATTTCAGCGTATTTATTAGCTTTGACATTATCCATTTGTTCCTTGCTAAATTCAGCATTTATAGCTACTAAAATAGAATTTACGAATTGTTCTACGTCATTGACACTATCACTTCCCACTTTATTGATGGCATCCATCAATGTAATAGCAGTTTCCCAATGTCCCATTCTAAATTGATTGTTTTCACATTCAACGATAGGTAACACACCTAAAGGATTTGGTTTAGGATAGCCTGTAACTAAATTGTCATCTGTAACTGTCACACCAATATATCCATTATAGTCAGTTGTGCTAGAGAATGGGATTTTAAACATATAAATTTCACTCATAGTATAAACTGTCATGAGAACATAGTCATCTTCATTTTCTCCCCAACTTTTTGTATATGTGACCGCAAATACAGGGTCACGTTTTAATTGAGAAGAATAGGCTACAAATGTGCATTCACTATCTAAATTCAAATAATAATAAGGTGCTTCATCTTCATTTTCTACTCTATTAGGAAAAACCCCTCTATGAGAAATACCAAAGATACTACAATCAGTAGCTTTTTCTTGGTCACTTGATTGTTTGTCATTCATTTCAGCGTAGTCATTTAATAAACGAACTTCTTCTTTGATGGGATTTGAACCGTTTACATCCTCATTATCAGTTCTTCTAGCCACATATTGCATAGGTTTACCAAAGGTGTAGCCGATAATATCTCTAGTAAACGTACTAGCATAATTAATTACCACTTTATTATCCACGTCTGGTCTAATATCCTTTACACGATTGAAAATGTTTTGTTTACCATTGTGGTAATCTTTTAAAAATCTAATTTCATAGGTATTTTGATAATGTGTCTTTAATGCTAGATTTAATGCTCTTACGATATTATTTTTATCGAGTTTCTTAAATCCTGCCATTTCATCACCAACTTGCTCTTTATTGATATAATTTGTATATATTTTCTTTCGACCTTTGAAAATAGGAATTGGTTGAGTAGTAGGAGCGACATCTTGAATAAGGTCACTTACTAAACTTTCCATCTTCTCTCTTTCTTTTTCTTGGTCTACAGTTGGTTCGTCCATGTTATCACCTCTCTTGTTTGATTTTATCATAAAGAAAAAGACACATCAACCATTCGTGATGTGTCCCTCTCCTATAGTTAAGATGTTAATTCTATGAGAATAAATCGTGATGGATGTCAGTTACAAGATTTGAACTTGTATCTTTCTCGACAGTGTTTAGAGAATATTTTTACCTAATTAAAACTAAACTGACATTTAAACCATTGATTAAATAGGTACAATGGTGAAAACCTACAGCAAGATGGCAAAATCTGCATATAGTAAATGTGCCAATTACAGGATTTGAACCTATATCCTTCTCTATGCGCTATCTAGAGAACATTTTACCCAATTGAAACTAAATTGGCATGTTTCAAGCCCCAACGGGTAACTTGAAATCCACTTTACAAAAAGCTAGTAGGCAGTAATTATCTTTTTTACGCTAACCCTTTGCGACTACCTAACGCACTTTGAAAGCAACCTAGCGTACCAACTAGGAGCTATTTATTTATAAAGGAAATATAAAAATGTCTATCAAAAGAAATTACCTACTTATTCAGTACACTATTATATTACCATTTGTTTCATCATATGTCAACCCTAAAATGGTCTTTTAAATGGAGAACTTACAGCTCCTATTATAGGTTGTTTGAATAATTTAGCCAATCCAGCTAAACCATCTGGACCATCATCATGTAATGACGAACCTGTTTGAACAAATGTTGTAACATTTGACATCATTCTACCGTAATCATCCGTTGGCTTATACAATGATGGGTCTTTGAAGTACATTCGCTTAATATCTGGTGCATACTGAATGATACGCACCAACTTGCTTTGTTTAGTACCTGCAGAACTCCATGTAATGTTGCACCTATGTTTGCTACCTTTTTTCACCATATCGTCTACATCACGTGCATAGAAATCCCCACCTCTGTCCGCTTCAAAGTGAGCCATCTGTACTTCATGCTGTACTATCTTACCTGCAACCATAGGTTCAGTCACTTTATAATCAGCTTTGCATCTAAATACTGTATCTACGACATAGCAATCCTCTCCATAAATATATCCTACAGGGAAGTTGATGAAATCGTCACCACCAAAGGCTACGTCACAATGAGCAATGATAGCATCTGGCTTTGTATTAGGTAATGACAAGTATCTTCTCAATTCACTACCAGGGAATAATAAACCGTCACGTTCCATAGGATTTTGTTGATATACACATTCCCATGACACTTCATCCATGTTACGTTTCAATTCTTGATACATACCTGTTGTATATCCTACATTATAGTCATAGTCGAAGTTACTTTCACCATCTAAATTCAAAGCTGGCATCTTACGAGAACGAAATCTCTTTGTCTTTCCATATTTTCTTTCCAACCTAGAAATTGGGTCATGTACCGACCATATAGTACCGATACCTAGAATAGGTGCTAATCGTCCTGTTCTTTTATTCATGACACGTCTTTGCATTAAATCAACAGTTACTTTGGACCATAGCTTTTCTAATCGGTCAATATTCATAGCTTCTTCGATACCAGAGCACATATCATCTAGATACAACAGACTTTCAGCCTCTAATGCACCTGTAATCTGTCCATCAATCGAACGGAACGTAAGTGTCTTGTAACGCTCATTCTCCCATATGTCGATTGTCATATCTTTAGCAGAAGTAGTCAATTTGCCTCTAGCCTCTGGAAATATCTCATAAAAACGATATTCTTCACTGTCTATGAAATCCAATACCCCTTTACAAAAGGTATTTACCAATCCACTAGCGTACCCAGACCCAAAGATATGTTCATTTGGATAACGTCCTGCCAACCACGACATGAAGAACAATCCAAGGGTCGATTTACCTACCCTTGGCGGTAAGGACAATAAGTAAATATCAATGACCCCATCCCCTAAATCCTGTAAATCCTTCATGACAGGATGGAGGACTTTCATACGAGGTTGATAAAATCTTTTTTCTGGTTTTCTATCCCACTCCATAGCAATAAGATACGACTCTAAATCGTATCTCCCATTGTCCGTATGTGCATCACGTAAAAAATTGTAGGCTTTGAGTTTTTCATCATCTTTTAAATCTTTCATATGAGCATTTATGAGTTTAATCTGCCCTCTGCAAGTCGCTCTCAAAACATCAGTCTTATTTTCTTTTTTAGATAAATCACGTAGAAGATTGAGTTTCTCCATACGTATGAAATAAGGCATTGTTTCTTTGAGTTGAGATAAAAGAATAACTATACTTTCTTCATTTTGGTTCATTATTTTGTAGGCATAACATAAAATTTAGCACCTATGTTATATCTTTCTCTAATTTCTTGAAGGATTTCTTTAGCTCTTTGTTTGTTCTCGTATACTCCTAAACTATATACATTTTTACCGAAAGTACCTAGAATTTCACATTTATTATCTTCTTTGTATGGTCGTGAAATTGCAACTTCAAATAATCTATATGGAATATCAATCCTATCATCTTGACTTATAATTCTCATAAATCATCCCCCACTTCTTCATCTTCTTTATAAAAACTAGAAATATACATTACAAGTGCATTGACTACAATATCCTTAACCTTCATATTCGTGTCCAATGACAGTTGCTTGACCTGTCTATGGACACTTTTAGGAATAGGATAGTTGAAATACACTTGGTCCGCATTTGCCTTTTGACCCATGACTACCCCTCCATTTCTTCTTTCAAATATTGAAGTTCTTCTTTGATTTTATTCAAAGCAGTTTCTTCTCCTTTGGTACATTTTGCTCTTTTCAATCTCATTTCAATATATTTTTCAATCTGTTCCACGTGGAACAATACCGCTTTATTTACTCTTTTTCTACCAAACATAATCTTTCTCCTTATAAAATTTCAACTTCCTCAAACACCTTGAATATCTTCGGTGTCTGTATAGCCATCCAATCAATCATGGTTTCATTCACCGCCCATTCCTTTGTTCTAATTAGTTGAGACGATACGATACCACTCTCGTATAAAAACGCATGGACGATTTCATGTCTGGCTATCATTTTTCTAAACTCACATTGGTCTTTCTGTCCGTACTCCAACTCTGGACGAACACCGATATGACATTCTTTTACTGAATTGTCACACCAACCATTGTGGTGCTCGTAGAACTGAATATTTTCAGTAGACTCAAAGATTATCTTCCATGTGCTACCTAGAATATTCACTTTTTTAATGATTTTCTCCATCACTTCACCTCGATAAAATCTTTTTTGGTTTTAGACTTTGATTTAGGTTTATTTTCTGCTAAACATTTTGTACATTTTTCAGCAGGATTTGTAATAAGAATTTCATCATATTTCTTACATTTAAAATATGTTGTCTGTCTTAATTTTCTTTTGTATTCGCAATCTCCACATAAAGCCATGATATTTTCCTCCTTTTTACAGTTATAGTATATATCATAGTATTGCTAGTGTCAATTAATATTTTTTAAAATAAAAAAAGCGCCCCATTTAGGGGCATGTGTCAATATAATTAAAAAATTTTAAGCAATAAAAAGTTGATTTAGATGAATTTCCATTTACAAATGTTATTTCTGGAAGCTAAATAGAATTACTGTGGTTTGACTTACCACGAGTATATATTACCATGTCGTAGAGTGAATGTCAACAGTTTTTTTTGTAAAATATTTTTGGAAAATGATGTGATTGTATGAATGTGATGTTAGGGTGGTACTAATATATACTAGTAAAATCATCTTTTTATACTGGATTTTGCAGAGTCTATTAAAAAGAATGGGGGTGGGTATCTGTCAGAATAGGGGTACCCCGTAGTAATATTCTCAACCCAAAAAATTTTTATCACTTCCAGATAAAAAAAATAACCTCGATTGAGGTTATCAAGCGAACTCTATAATAATACTACGAGAATTTTCTAAACTGTAGGCTATCATACTATCACGTCTATTATGGATGGTTGTGTACTCAAAATCATTGCTTATGCACCCTTCTAAGCACATATTTTTATATGCTCGATTCCATACAATGTGCGTATATAATAAAATATAACTAATATCGTCGATTGGTTTTCCTTCACAATCATATAATTCTTGTGTTTCTAAATTGTACACTCCATAATAAGTGTTATCTACACTTTCAAATAAAATTACATTATATATACCTTTCCTTTCTATTTCCTTCTTAATAGGCCTTTAAATAGGCCGTATAGGAACACTCCTATATAATATAATGCTTTTCTTATCATCTAAAACCCCCTACTTTCAATATATTCTTTATTTTAACCCTGTATCATACACGATAGTGTAATCGCCAAAAACAAAAATATTATCGGTACTTGATTGTGCTTTTCTTAATTTCTTTTTAAACTCTTCTACTTCTTCACTATATAGCCCTAGTTCTTGCTCTAAAAAGATTTTTAAATACTTAGTAGTTGTTCTTGAATAGTCCCAATCGCACCCTACAATTATTTTTTCGTTTTCTCTATCAATTTCAACGATAATACTGTCATATGATTGAAACCATGTTTTTCTTCCTTCTTCAATAACAAACTGATTTACTATTGCATTTCCTCTTGTTCCTTCTAAATTTCTAACTTTCATTTTTATATTTCCTTTCTTAGGGGTTTGCCCTTTCTCTTTACACCTATATATTACTATAGTTGTCTAATATTGTCAACACTTTTATAATAAAAAATTAATTTTATTTTTTATCGAAAAACCTTGACATATCTATAAATATATAGTAATATATAGGTGTAAAGAAAGAATGGTGTTAAGTAATGCAATGGAAGAAATTGAAAAGAAAGGAAAGTAATAGAAAATAGGCTAAATCAAAAATACCATCATTCAAATGGCTATTTTAAATTTAGTCATGAAGACGATGCTGGAATTATATATGATTATAAAATTCTAGCATCAAATGGCACTTATATTCATTATGGTGTTATTTCAGTAAACAAGAAGGATAAGAAAGGAAAAAATATAAAAATGGATAAACACGAATTTGTTTCTTGTATGATACAAGATACAAAAGGCGACTATATAAAAATGGTCGCCTATTGCAAAAAACATAAGAGAAAGCCTCCTAAAATTATAGCAACATCACCATGTCAAATGGGTTGTTTAAAATTTGAGGGGCAAAAATTCCTGTGGTATTATGAAAAAGACCTTTACGGACTTATGCCCATGGTTAGAGTTGATAAAGCGTACTGATGTACGCTCTTTTCTCATAATAATAAAATTTTCTCATACTGATGATAATTTATAAATCGTCCTCCCAGGTTGTATCTGGGGGGATTTTTGTATGTGTGTCCAAGTCCGCCTTTGTGTCCAAGTCTGCAAGTCTACAAGTCTGCAAGTCTTCACCTGCAAGCAAGTCTGCAAAGTCCTCTAAGTCTACACCCCTCGAAGTCTGCAAGTCTGCAAGTCCTCTAGAAACCTCATTTTCTTCGATTTGAGAGCTGTTTGCGTTTGGGGTATCAATTACACCTACCTTTGGTGTTTCGCTCTCTATGGGCTTAAATTCAGCGTCTATGACTATTCCAGGTGTAGAATTGATAATTCTTTCCTGTTCATCCAAGTCTATCACGTTTGACGACGACTTATGGACTACTTCTGTCTTGTCTTGCATACCAAACCAGTTCTTGCCTAAAAAGAAGTATAACAAAGTGTTTATAGAGCCTTGCATGGTCTTTTCAAGGATGAATTGATGGAATAATTCTTCAGCCCTTTTTAATGAGTCCGACAACGGATTAGTGTTATCATTCTTCCATCTACCTATAGTATCAGAAGTAACCCCTAACCATAATGCCATAGCAGGTCTTGTTGGTGTCACCTTGTTTTCATCACAAAATTTAGCAAAAGCAAATATTTCCCTATCAAGTATATCTGTACTAGCATAACTCAATGGTCTACCATTTCTCTTTTCAAATGTACTTCCATGTTTCATAAGTTCTATGGAATTACTTAAACTTAAATCTCCTTCTGGAAATACTTTATTGCTGTTAATACCTTTCTTTTGAGGTGCTAATTTTTTCATATTTTCTACTCTATCATCATATTCTGTATTTTGAGGTTTCAAAGCGTTTCTATGGAATTTATCTCCTGCCATATTAACACTCCTTTCTTGTTCTCCACTATTCTAACATTCAATTTTAAAAATCACAAGACTAGACGATAAGACAGGAGACACGTACTTATTTATATATTAAAAAAAA
>ENA-OPEM01000015-OPEM01000015.1-human-gut-metagenome-genome-assembly--contig:-NODE-15-length-56086-cov-7.800896_pt1 | contig 56086 bp, 63 predicted proteins | sample MGYA00241634_ERZ501531 | MGnify/ENA primary metagenome ERZ501531 (study PRJEB25962, sample SAMEA2042385) | human gut metagenome | biome: human gut; feature: human-associated habitat; material: faeces... | reverse complement strand
ACACAAAATAAAAGTGACATGGTGAACTGATTGAAATGCTTCTGATTTTTGTAACAAATGACTGATTGAATGATAAGGAGATTCTATACGATGAGAACAATATTTGCAGAATACAATCCACACAGAAACAGCATTGATATTTATACTTCTGCTGGTTATATGCTCCGCATTGACTGTTGGGAAGCCGAAAAGGATTTAAAAACCACACCCGGATCAGACTGTGCATTGAACGCACTTGCCATTGATAAACCGCTTGAATATGCAAAATTATATCTTGATGGAACAATGCAGATATGGGTAGATGCAGAAGATTCATTAGAACTATGGTGATTTTTTCAACAGCACTAAGGTTACTTTTTCCCAATCTCATTTATTGAGAATCGTCTTTTTACCGTGCATATATATTCAATATCTTTTTATCTATTATAATCAAATCAAGGGCTGGTCTAATGCCAGCCCTACAAAAATGAAAATTCACATAGAAAATAAATTTACAATTTTTCCGATATAAACCTGTTATCAACAAATACAAACATAATTTATATTATCGTATCTATTGATATGATATGTATTTCAAAGAGTTACCAGAAGTTTTTGAAAACTTTTCCCTTGTGATATTATCTAAAGCTCCTAATTTTATACTTTTCCCATGATGGAGCAGCTTATTTGACCGTATCTCTAGCACCAAAGATGTTGTATTCTATACTGATACATCAATAGAATTGCGAACTAACCTATTACCATTTTTGACAAGAGTAGATTCCACTGATTCTCTTTTGACATTATCAAGAATGCTTGTATCAAACTTTTGTCCCGGTTTCCAATTTGGATTAGCTGATTTCACTGCTGCATACATAGCAGCTCTATACTGTCCTTCGTATTGCTCTAAAGTCCATGTACCACTTAAACGTTTGTCTTTACTTACGCTTAACTGATAATCCTTAAAAATATCTGAACGCTTAGTTGTATCACCATTTGAAATACCGTTTTCCTTAATAAATTCCCTCTTCACATTATCAAACATCTTTTGACGATATTCCTCGGATACACTCGTGAGCTGCTGCCATGATGTACCTTTTCCGGTAACATCCATTCCCGCCACTCCATTTGCATTCAGTAAATCGCCATCCGAATCAAATTGCTTCATCAGATTCTTAATAATGGTATCTCTTCCACCGAATGTTTCATATATCAATCTTTCTTCTGCTGACATCATGGCTTCATTTTGCATAATACCAGATAACCGGCCTTTTTCTTTCAAAGCCTTATATTGTTTACTATTTGTGTTAATACCATTATAGGTATTGCCTAATCCGCTGATATTCATTGACATATAAAACCTCCTTGTAAATAAATTCAAAATCCGTTTAGAATTAACTCAATGCTATATAGTATATATCGTCATAAATCTCCAAGAAATAAGTTTCACTGTTAAGTGCCCTCTTGATTATACAGGTGGTTGTTGCGTGTTCTTCGTTCCTCTTTGGATAACTTTTGACGCAACCTCTTTTCCAAGTTCTCAAACTGGCGGATTTTCTTCTTTCCATCCTCAATCTCGGCTGTCCCTTGTGGGTGTCAATCAAAATTATTTTTCTTGGTCTGCGTCAACCGTTCCAGCACCGTCATCAGTATATAGCTCGGCTGGAATTGAATTGACAGCAAGTTGTTTTTCTGGCGGTATCGAATTATACCACTCAAGCCATTCAAGGGTTTCTTCGGATAAGTCCGATTTGTTAAATAACTGTCCTTCAAATTCAACCGTTTCATTTTCAGCATCTTCCATATGACTATATAAGAAATATTTACCATCAATTAAAACCACAATATTATTTTCATATTGATATACTTTAGCACCTACAATATCGTCATTGGCTTGGAAATTCTCTTTTGGCTCTTGCGATGAGCTAACTTTGCTTTCGATTTCCCCTAAATAAGTGAACTGGCTTTCTTTATCTGTAAAATCGAGTTGACTATCCGTATATTGATACAACTTGTTATTTACATAAACCATAGGAGCCAAATCTCCAGAAATAGGGGGATTAGAGCCATTAAGTAAACGCGGAATTGTAACTACGCAAATTATAAGGCAAAGACAGGCTGCCATAATTCCCCACTTTATCCATATAGGCTTTTTCATTTTCGTTTTGTAGTTGAGTGCTTCATCAACATATTTTGTATCAAGCTCGCTCATAGCGTCAGAAAATTTCTTTGCGTTCATACGAATACCTCTCTTTCAATCAAGTATTGCTTCATTTTCTCGCGGATACGGGTCAGCCGGACAGAAATATTTTTTTCTGAAAGCCCTACAAACTCGGCTATGTCCTTGTAGCTGTCGGAAAACCAATAGCGGCGCATAAAGATAACGCGGTTTTCGATAGTCAGCGTGTCTAAAAAAGACTCAATGATACAGGCTAACTCTCTGACCTCGATTTCTTCTTCAATGTTTTTCTGGTCTGCAATACAGGCTTCAATTTCCTCCAAAGCAATCGTGTAATGACTGCTTCGTTTGGCTGCTTCCTTTCTCCAATAGATTTTGAGCGAAATATTCCGAACGATTTTCAAAAGATACGACAACAATGGGTTAGGTCGTGCTGGGGGAATGGCGTTCCATGCACCTAAATAAGCGTCGTTTACACATTCCTCCGCGTCCTGTCTGCTCCCTACTATATGGTAGGAAAGATTGTGACAGGCTTTTCCGTATTTTATGTCCAGTTCCCGTATGCCCTGTTCCGAACGCTCAAAAAACATTTCTATGATTTTTTCATCGTCTATCATCACACCGCCTCCTTTCCGGCTTCACTCATATACTACGGTTTCAGCGGCAAACACTACATCTAATCCGAAACTTTTTTCAAAAAATTACCATTTTGCTTTATTATAAAATACATAATCGCAGAACATGCAACTCCTACAGGATATGTTATTGTCATAGATGCCATTCATATAATTGTTCACACTAGACATTTTATAATACCTCCATTCTTTCATTAGGCTTTCGCATTAAAAACCGCCTCAAATGATATGTTTATAACTGTTTCTGTTCTCATCCGTTACAGCAAGTCCTGTTAATCCGGTATTCGGATCAATCCAGTCTCCATTTTTGTCATACTGGCTCATCAGGTTCTTAATTGCCTGAACATTTGTAAACATTGCACCGTTTCCATTTTTCATCATCTCACTCAGTGCTGCTTTATACTTTTTACTGTTTGTGTCGATCCCTGCTGCTTTTAATTGTTTCTGTACAGAACTGCTATTCATTTGATAATCTGGATTACCAAAGACTGCTGGTCTATCTTTCAGAATGTACAAGCGATCAGATAACCACCATTCTTGCACTTGTAGAAGCCTATCTTCGTACATATAAAACCCATGAAACAGAATAGCAGAAAGATTTTGATTTTCTCTTGATTATTTCTGAATTATTCTGGAGAAAAACAGGGCGGTCAGCTCTCCATAGCCTTCCACCCTGTCATCTTATCTTTTCATAGAAGAAACTATTGATTATATTGGCAACTCACAATCTTTTAGCCAAAATCGCAGTTCCAACCAAAGTACCGATTTGATATTTTCCTTTTACCGAACCTTCTTATGCCTTAATATCAAAACTCGATCTATCAGGTACAGAAATACTCACAGATCCTGCTACAAGGCTTTGTGTCATACTTTTTACATCAGTACCAGTTACGGATAAGGTATAATCACCCGTTTCCTTTCTTTCTGCCGATTTTTCTGCACGTTTCTTTGCAGCTTTTTCTTCCTCTGCTTTTTTAGCAGCTCTTTTCTCTTTTACTTTTTCCTCTTTTTCTCTGTTCTCTTTTGCTTTTCGTTCAGCATTCTCTTTCGCTATTTTCCCATCTGGATCATTTGTACCAGATACTGTCTCTATAATATTTCCGTTTGCATCAATCATATAACTCTGATTTGTCACAGTGCCCAAACATCCATTAATCGTATCTTTTGTACAATCCGGAATGGCTGCTAAGTTTTCCTCCAAATACTTTGCTTTTTCCGGATCATTCATGCACTTTTGTAAAAATGCACTTGAAACAGATACCGTTGTCGGAATACCCTGCATTGAAGTCAGCCCTATATTCATATAATGGTATTTTCCTTGCAAGTATTTTGAATAATCATTTACATTACTATACCCTGTCTTAATCTGCTCTGTTTTTGTCACACCGGGACGTGATGTTTTTAATTCAACTGTACTTGTTGTCACGTTGCCGTCTTTTGTATTTGTACTATCCTTTTCACTATCTGTTTTTTTTACAGTATTCTTATAATTTGAAGCATAATACGATGTGTAACTGCTGTTATTGATACCCGTAATTGCCATAATCCTACCTCCCTGTTATTGAAACTTAAAATAATTTCTATTATATTGAACGACTTGGATATTTAATTTCTCTCAGCCTCAATATGATATGTAATCCAAGTTCTCTTTTTTCCCTATGTTCAAATGACTAAGCACTATTTATACTTACTATTTGCATTTGGCAAATTAAGATATGTATCCATACTTTTCGTCCAAAGCAACGATAAGTCAAACCTTCCCAATTTGTTTAAATCTTCTATGCTTTTTTTGAACATTGCGATAAAATCTCTTCTGTCGTTAAGTCCCATATTACCAGCTTCAAGCGGCAGAGACGTGAAACCTCCCTGCTTTTCCACTTTGTAATGTGCCTCCAATGCACGCATTTCGACTACTGTAGCATTTGATGGATTAACATCATTGATATAAATTCTTTGCTCAAACTCTTTCCCGTTTTCATCCACACCTTTCGCTAACACCACAGGATTTTCATCCGTCGAATCATCCGCATATTTAAGACAATAAGAAAGACCTGTACCATTACCTCCTGTCCACAACATATTATCTGTTGTAAATATCTGATATACCTTCGGTGTTTCTGCCGTATAAAATGTCTTTTCCCCAGATGCAGGAGTTTTCATTTGATTACCTTTTTGTTGACCGTACAATGAAGATACGGTATTCAGACCAGAACCAATGTTCATATTTCTGTTCCTCCAATCAGTTTATCTGAATTGTACCGTCTGCTATAACAAACTGTACATTTAACTCAGACATAATATCTTTGTGCTGTGTCCGATTATATGCTAAAATTTCCCGGATATCGCTTGCGTAATCCTGATAGGTCAGATTCCTGCCTGGATTATTCAACAGATCATCCAGTGTTTTCGGCAGACCATGTATCGTTGCATCTTCCACTGAAATGTCTCCAAGCGATACGTTGCCACCGGTTGCCTTATGTAAAAATTTTTCCACATCCACTGCAGCTTTTAACAGATACTTTTCTTTATCGGACAACGCCTGTATTTTTGAATCCATGGAAAAATAAATCTCTATCAGCTCATCCGAATGTTTTGACAGAACATTCTCTATCTTCTGTTTCATTACATTATCATGGATACCGTCCACACTTACCTGACCATCCGTCCCAATTTTTATGGAAAACGTGGAATCTGAAATATCAATTCCCACTTCTTGCAAATCAGCAGATATCCTGTCTTTTACTGTGGTATTCATTTTTGCACTTGCATCCGCACTATCCAGCTCTGTTGCGGTACAAAAGATATTTAAAAGTGCATTTTCCTGCTCCGTCAGTTCTCCGCCTGTCGCCTTCTTTTCCAGTAAATTCTGAATCTGCTCATCATCTGGCACTGCCCCGCCCTGCATGACCTCTTCTGCCTGTTCCTGATGCAGTTTCTCCATCTGCTCTGTATAATAAGCTTTGTACTTCTGCCGGATTTCCTTAATTGCACGCATCTCCTCCGTATCGATTAAGCCTTCCTGCATCTGCTTCCGGACTGTCCCTGCATATTTCTGAACCTCTGCCATTTCCTGATAAGCTCCATGGCTTTTATCCGCCTGCGTTGTCTGGAAAGAAAGATGATATTCGGCATCCGGGTTTACCGTCGAACCGTTCTTTGCCTGTACCTTTACGGTATAACCCCTGTTGTCCGAATTCCAGTTCGGTATGGTAATACTAAGACCGCCATTTCCATTCTCTTTCCCAATGCCGACCTGATTGCCTTCCTCATCATACAAAACCATCTCATAATCACAGCCTTCCGGTATATGATCTAAAGTGATAGTAATATCCCTATTATAGGTATCCTTCGCGAAACTTAATGCCCGGTACTCTGTAATATTGAATTCGTAATAGTCCACATCCTCCGTATCCGATAAACTTCCCTTTAAATATCCGTCCGGCTTATTGATAAGTGCCGTCAGATCCAGTATTCTTCCAAACACATCCTGATCCGTATATTTATTGGTTTTCCAGAAATAATCATTGGAAACTTTACTGTTTTCTACTGCTATGTTGTTATCAGTGGGTAAACCTTTTTTCTTAAAATCATATCCCACCAGCTGCGCATGCATCTCTACTGTGCGGGTTATTACCTTCTTTTCATTCTCCTTGCGTACAATTTTCCATATGTACTATTTGTCAGATTTTCGTATCAAGCGTTGCCTGTGCAGGTGATTTCCCAGACTCTGCTGTTTCTCTTGTAACACTATCTAATGCGCCATCTTTGATTGGCTTACCAATTTCCCAGTTAGGATCAGCCTTTTTTGCGGCATCATAAAATGCCTGTCTGTAAATTCTCTCATGTTTTTCAAGAGTGTATCCGGCAGCCAGCCTGTCCTTTTTGGACATTTTACGATATAAATTGTTATATACGTCTGTGCGTTTTGTTGTATCTCCATTGTGGACACCGTTTTCACGCAGGAACTCTTTTTTTGTCAGTTCATACATTTCTTCTTTGCTACTATCCGGAATTGATATGATACTTTTTCTCGAACTTTCATTTTCATCTGTCACTAAAAGTCCTGCCAGTCCATTTACAGGGTTGATATAATCTCCATCCTTGTCATAATGACTCATCAGATTTTTTATTCCCTGAATATTGCCATACATTGCACCATTTCCAGCAGACATCATTTGTTTTACTGCGGCTTTATATTGTTTGCTGTTTGTGTTAATCCCGGCAGCTTTTAACTTGGACTGAACAGAACTGCTGTTCAACTGGGACAACTGAAAACTGCCTATTGCATTTACTCCTGATGTCCCAAATGATTTTTGAAACAAAAAAGCATAATCCGTTATTTTTGACATAAAACATCATCCCATATTAAACCTGTTATCTTACCTATATCCTTACGCTTTCCTATCAAAAGACGTTTTCTCTTCCAAATAGTTCGGCAGTTCTTTCAATTCTGAGCTTTGGGCATTCTTTTGCGTATGGTATTCATTGAAGTAAATTCCGTAAAATTCTCTTTCCTTTTCCCGCTCAGCCGGAGTTCTTTCGCATCCCCATCCATAACTATCTCCCAGATAGGTCAACACTTTTGTTCCTTGATAAGAAATGTCGGCACCATATCCTTCGCCTGTCAGAATCGGACATTCCAGTGTGCCTCCTCCCGCCAGAGCAAACTTCTTTTGCGCAAGGTTGTTATTTTTCCCCTCTGCCCTCTCCAGAAAATCGAGCAATGATAATTCTCCGATTCCTTTGCATTTCGGATTACCATTTTGACTTTTTACCGCATTTTTAGCCTGCTGATATAATGCCTTTCTGTCAGGGGATACATCGGATATGTATTCTGCACATAACCTTGTTCTCTGCCTGTGAATAGATTCTAATTCCGTTTTACTCGTAGTGTTGGCAGCTCTCTGAGCCAGTTCCTTAATCTCAGAGACAAACTCTGCCTGTGACTTATTGCTTTTCCCTGCACTTGGAATCATAGACCAATCAGGTTCTACACTTCTCAGCGATACACTATATTTTGTAATAGCAGAACTCGTTGCATTTGAAATCGATATTCCCATGAATTCACCTCATATTTTCTACCTTCTCTGCATATATTTTAACCTCTATATATACTTATCCATTTATCATATTCATTCTTTAAAATTCTCATAACATACTTATTTCCTCTATTTTTTTATCGGATAAAATAACCTGTTCTCCTAGTCCCATATCATCAAACGACCATATTACGCATACAAAGACCATCTCTTTACAAGATGACCACTGCCTTAAATTCATTTTCATCGCAGGAAAGCACCATATCACCGCCATATTTATCCACAACTGCTTTTACATTTAACAATCCAATACCGTGATGATCCCCTCTTTTGCTCTTTATCGTGTCATTTTCAATTTCCACCTTTTCTGTCACCGGATTTCGCACCGCAAATATCAGTTTATGATCTTCGCACTCTAATTTCAGATGAATGACCGCTTTTCCGGTATTTTTCAGTACCTTTTCACTCTCCCGGATTGCATTATCCAATAAATTGGAAAGCAGAATCACAATCTCTTCCTCTTCCAGACAAATCTCCTGCAGATCCCCTACTTTTAGGATCACTGCTATGTGCTTCTCCTGCATACTGCGGTATTTCTGGTTTAAAATAGCATTCACCACTGGATGATTCGTATTTATCGCCGACATCTCGACTGCTATGCTCTCTGTCAGTTTCTGCGTAAATGAAAGTGCCTCATCTATGTGTCCATTCTTTATCAACGTTTGGATCGTAGAAAGCTGATTTTTATAATCGTGCATTTTTCTTCGCTGACGCTCATAGATTTCTTCCCGGTCCTGATAATCTGCAATACGATTTTCTGATTTTGTTCCGTAAGTACCGCAATTTTTATTCTCTCTTCTTTTTCAATGGTATTCTGCATGAACTCCATAAGGATAAGGTTAATCGCAACCAGTCCCACCGAAAGAAATAAAAATACATTCTGCATATCATCGTTTTCTGAATAAAACATAAGAATGAAACCGACCATCGTAAATATAGGAACACAGAAAAACTGTAACCATTCTTTTCCTGTAATCAGACCGCAGCTTTTTCTTGTCTTGCTAAATCTTCTGATAAACAACATCAGAATGATAAAAGCAGTCTTTGATATCAGTGCCTGTAAAAACCATTTTTCTTGGATTGAACCTCCTCTTCCCAGCAAAACAGTCACATAATCAATCAATACAAGCATTGTATAGTTGATGATTGAAAACAAAAAACTCTGCCGGAAGGAAACTTCATAATAAGCCAGATTCAGGAAAGACATAACCAGTATAATCAGGATACATTTTAACATTCCGATCCATACCCCTGTGACTGCTGCCAGATAAAGCACTCCGCAATAAACAAAAAATCTGTATCTGTTCCTATATCCGCCATCTCTTTTTTCCATAAAAATATCAAAAAAGTATAGCGTTCCTTTTACTTCCAGCATTTCCGCAATAAATGTCAATACCCAGAATGTCATGTTATTCTTCTCCCTTATACAGCATATATTCCGTCTTTACCTGTGCATATCGTGCCTTGGGAACCGGAATCTTTTTTCCCGTGGTAAGTGTCATCACATAACCGCTGATTTTTGTGATGTACCTCATATTTACAAGAAAACTTAGATGTGCCCGCACGAATCCCATATCCTTGAATTCATTTTCCAGTTCATCCAGTTTTTTATAAATCTGAAACGTACCTTTTTCAGTATAAAATACATTTTTGTGAAGTTCTGTTTCTATATAAATGATGTCATCTGCATAAAGTTTTATCGTTCCCTCCACAAAACGAAATTCGAGAATTCTACGGTTTTTATTAATTTCTGCTATCAAATCATCCATACATTCTTCTATAGTATCTGCAAGGTTATCTTTCAGCAGAAAACGGCTTGCTTTCACCTTATATCCATCCAGTGCGTAATTCATGTATGCCGTCACCAGCACAACTGGAAGTTTTGGATATTTTTCTTTAATCCTCATAGCTGTTTTCAGCCCATCCATCCCCTGCATATTGATATCCAGAAATAATAGCTGACACGCTTCCAAAGCTGATTGTTCTTCGCATAACTGTTCTCCAGAATCATATTCTGTAATAGCAAACTCATAATTCTTTTTTTCACCATAGTCTGACAGCAAATCTGACAAATTTTTTCTGTCATCTATCCTGTCATCACAAATAATAATGTTCATATTTTTCATTCCTGTCTTTGATTGCTCTCATACCTGTAAACCATACAAGTCTCACCTAGCACTCTTTATTATATCAAACAAATCTTTCACTCGATCATTCTCTGCATCAAATGACTATTTTGCGCATAGAACGACTATCTCCTATAGAAACGCAGAAGCACTGTATCTCAAACTCTTTGAAATACAATGCTTCCCTGCATTTTCTATATCGTCATGTTGATATTATTACTTTACCATTTACCACGTCGAATACTCCCTTTTTATCTTTATCTGCTTCTCATTAATATCTGTGGTACTATCAAAACAGGTATCATATAGGTATCATGGCAAAAGAAAAAGCCCCATAAATGGCTTGTTTACGCCATTTATGGGGCTCTGTTTATTATTCAAACTCGCCAAGTTTGGTTTGATTCTGGTTGTTCCAATTCTGTTATCTATACTATCTTGCATTGATAACATACATCTTTTCCACTCATTATTTTTCATTGCACACATCTTTAGTACCAATCCAGTACCATTACTATATTGTAATTATTGTGTGTAGTTCCGGTGGCTTGCAGGTTTGTTGACTATTCAGAAGATAATAATCTGATGGTATGCAAGTTCTCCTATGAGAATTATAATCTCCGTATAATGTTTCTGCAATAAAAAATTTTGTGGTACTAATGAGTAGCACCATCCTTCTCCATATCATTCATCAATTTATCAAAGTCACTTTCATACAGCGAATCCTGTATAACCCTGTATTTTTCAAATTCTCTTTCTGCAAATTCTTTTGCAATAGCTGCTGTTACTTTCCCTTTATCCTGAAGTACATCCGCATCATTAAATCTAAGAAATGCATCAAGCTTTGTTTTCCAATCTTCCATAGTCATAGGAATATGTCTTCGCGCCTGTCTTGTTGCATAATCAAGATACATTGTCACAATCTCATTTAATTCTGCAAGTTCTTCTTTTTCTAAGTAGTTTTTTGCAATTGACACATCTGTTTTTACTATTTTACCATCAGGCGCATTTTTCCATGATTTAAGTCCCATATGTTCCTTATTATGATCAGCTCTTGCAACAATCACTTCTGCCGCAGTATTACCATGAACTGCATAATGCATCTTATTCTGTACTGTTGCATAAAACTCTCTTGTCACCTGTGAATTCTTATCATAATCAACTGCTGTTGCATATATATCTGTGATTTTCTGGTAAAATCTTCTCTCACTTGCTCTGATTTCCTGAATCTCAGCAATAAGATGCTCAAAATAATCTTCGTCGAAAATCTGTCCATTAATCAATCTGCTTTTATCAAGAACATAACCCTGCTTTGTAAATGTATCCAACACTTTGGTTGCCCATGTCCTGAACTGTGTTGACCGTTCTGAATTAATTCGATACCCCACAGCAATAATAACCGCTAATGAATAAAACTTATAATTGTATGTTTTTCCATCATCCGCAGTTTGTGCAAATTTTGCACAAACTGAATTTTCATCTAATTCGCCCTCTTTAAAAATGTTACTCAGATGTTTTGTAACCACACTTCTATCTACAGCAAAAAGCTGCGAAATTGCTTTCTGCGTAAGCCATACATCGCCATTCTGAACCCTGACTTCTATTCCGTCTTCTCCTGCATCTCGTGTGAAAACCAAGAAATCAACAGTGCTATTTCTTATCTGTAATTCTTTGCTCATAAAAGTGTTCCTTTCTCTATTCTCATGAACGTTTTCTTTACATCTTATCGACTCCACATCTTTTAGTCCTATTCAAGACTTGCCGCCTCTATCAGGTGGCGATACTTTTTGGGGTAGGCGAGTTATTTGTTTTCCAATAGGTTGTAATTGTATACTAGGATAAAATAATTATCACTTTTTATTTCTTTTATTGGTTCTACATAGTTTTCACTATATTTATAGGTGACATATTCATCAGCCTTCAATAATAAGAAATATTCCTTATAGGAATTGTCCTTATACCAGTTTATGTTGGTCTGGTATGCTCTGGGTGATACGCCTGACTCGTTTACATTGATACATCTGACCTTTACATCATTGTCGGATAATAATGTAATACTATTTGCATTCCAGAAGGTTCCATAGCCATATTGAAGATTATTTTTTTCTAATGTATCTATAACATTTTCTAATGCCTGATTACTTTCTGACCGGGTATTATTAATTTTTAATATACCAATTGTGGAAATAATCATTAATATTTCTATCGGAATTACTATAATTGCAAACATTCTATGATACTGCTTTTTATCATATATCCATTTTGCAAACATAATACATAAAATAACAGATGTCCCTACAATTGGAGATAATCGCCAACAGGCTGTATTTAAACTTCCAAATACCCAGCCTAATAAAATCAGTGCCGTCATAAATGAATGTGTTAATATCATAAGCCTATAGGCTATAGTTTCAAATTTGTTATACATTATTGTCATTATAATAGGAACAATCAAAACTACTAAGGAGCATATTATTTTTAACAGCTCTATAATACCCTCGCAAGAATATATTAACATTCCGCTTCCAACCTCTACGCCGAATAATGTAAACCATTGCGGAACAAAGCTTAGAAAATTATCCAGCCACTGACTTTGCTTAGAAAATTCCGAATATCCTTCCTGATAGCCTGCTACTATGTTTCCATTTGCTATTTTTCCTAACAGCATACCTACAATAATAGCTAATATTAAAGCTAAAATTATTTTATATTTCTTTTCATTTTTTTTGCTGGAAAAAGGTGTTTTTACATCAAAAAATATATTTGCCATTAATGCTGCCAATACCGGTAAGCCATATATAGTAAGGGCTTGTATACCGTTCATTGAGCATAGTACTGTCCAGATTAAAAGTAATATCATATATTTCTTTTTTGATTTTTCACAATTAAGTACCCTTAGTACAAGACCTAATCCTACCATAACAAAAAGTAGTCCCAGACTATAATATATTATGTGGCACCAGAATATTTCCCTTAGCTTTTCGCTTATGGAAACTATTAAAAACAGTGCTGAAACTCCAAAAACACTCCATTTATAGCTAAAGTTCATAGACCTTAGCAAAAAGGCAAGTGCCAGGCCAAAGCATATTGCAAATAACACCATACCACATAGCTGTGCTGTCATACTGACACCAAATATTGCTACAAACGGAACCATTAAAAGCTGTCCACCAAAAGGCAGCAGGCAGGCGTAATAAAAGTCGCTGTTCATAAGAGCCTTTCCATCTAAAACAGCCTCTGCCCAAGTAATTGTATCTGTACAGTCGGCATGATAATAGCCCTTTGAAATAAAAATAATATAAAAAAATACAATTCCAATAGATACTGCTCCCATCAGGGATACTGCTACTTTTACTGCCATTTTATTTTTGCTCATTATATTCCCCCTCTGTATTTACATTCCATATGTTAGACTTGTCCTTTCTGTCCTTTATGATGTTGTCTACAGCCTCAAAAGAAGTAACCATTGAATGATCCATATTGTTATATCTATGCTGACCGTTTCTGCCTACACAATACAAATTGTCATAGGTATTTAAATAATCTACTAATTCATCTATCTGGTCATAGGTATCAAAATATGCCGGATATGCTTTTTTAACCTTTTCCCTGTGAGCATCAAGGACAGCCTTTTCATCTGAAATAATACCCATTTTAACAAGCTCCTGACTTGCAAACCTTATACATTCTTCATCTGACATATTGTAAAAATCGTCACCCTCATTGCAGAAATACTCTAAGCCTATCCATACCTTATGGTCTATGTCCTTTACAAGATATGGCGACCAGTTATTAAATATCTGGATTCTTCCAAGCTTTACACCAACGTCCTGTACATAAATCCAACAATCCGGAACAATGTTGTTAATAGTTTTTATATTTGTCTGATTCTTAAGATTAAGCTTATCCACCAATAAGCCTACTGTAACAAAATCTCTGTATGGAAGTCCCTTTGCAATAGCAGCAATATTTTCCGGAACGCTATTCATCCCTGCTGTTAAATCCTTAAGTGGCATTGAGGAAATGAAAATATCTCCCTCAAGCTCTACCTGCTCTCCGGCCTTCTCATAAACCACACTCCGGATTTTTCCGTCTGAATTGTTTATTTTTACAACCTTTGCATTTTTAATAATGCTTCCACCCATATTTTCCACTTTGCCTGCTGCTACCTCCCAAAGCTGTCCCGGACCATACTTTGGATAATAAAATTCCTCAATAAGAGAGGTTTCCACCTTTTTATTTTGGGAATTTTTCTTAAATATTTTTGAAAATACATCCTTTATAATTGCGACTATTGAAAGTCCCTTAACTCTTTGAGACCCCCAGTCTGCTGATATTTCTCTAGGGTGGCGTCCCCACAGCTTTTCTGTATAGCCCTCAAAAAACATAGAGTACAATTTTCTTCCAAATCTATTTATGTAAAAATTTTCTAAGGAGGTTTCTTTTTTCTTAAACACACACGCCTTTAGATAGCTAAAGCCTGCACATATAGTTGTAAAGAAGCCCATATTTTTTATAGTTTCCCACTTTAAGCTAATAGGATAATCAAAGAATTTTTTCTTATAGTATATTCTGGACACCCTATTTCTAATAAGCATTACCTCATCGTCTTTTTCCGGGTCCGGTCCGTTTTCAACTAATGCTTTTTTTCTTCCTAATATTTTGTCATCATAGGCATCTGCACCCTGAGTAGGCATAATTCCAGCCCACCACTTCATAACATTATCATCCTTGGAGAAAAATCTGTGTCCTCCTATATCCATACGATTTCCATTGTACCTTACAGTTCTTGAAATGCCTCCTATCTCATTACTTTCCTCTAATATAATAATCTCATATTCATCCTTAGTATTTTTCAAGAGCTGAAATGCCGCAGTAATACCTGCCGGACCAGCTCCAATAATAATTATTTTTTTCACAATAATCTCCAATCTATTTTTTTCTATACAAAGTAATTTTTCTAGCTACAAAATTCCAAACTAAAACTATAATAGTCGCTATAACTTTTGAAACCATAAAATACAAGCATGCAATCTCTGTAAGCACATACATTATTATTTCAGTAAATCCTAAGCCTATTACGCCTATAATTCCATAGACCAGAAATTCTATCTTTCCGTTTACGCTGCTGTTCTCAAAAACCAGCAGTTTGGATAGTCCATAATTAACGGCAAGACCTATAACAAAAGCAAATATTACGGATATTAAATAGTTTACACCAATAGTTGTAATTAAGAAAAGACTCCCTCCATCTGCCAAAAACGAAACTCCCCCAACAAATATGTATCTAAAAAATTGTATAAAGGTATTGTTGCTTTTTGTTATAAACAGACTTTTGAAGTCTAACTTAAATATATAATCAAATAGTTCTTTCATATAGTTCTCCTCATAGCTTCATAATTAAAATTATATATAATTATTCATACTTTTTCAAGCCAATTTTCACGATATGCAACTATTGTTTACACCTGATACAGTCTATAGGTTTTATCTTATTAATCTTACGTAATGGTGGTATACTTGAAATCATTACTAATGATATAAAACACAAAATTATTGCTGACATAAAAAGCAGTATCCATTACTCAAATTTTTATGAGGTCTTTTAGATTTTCTGTTGCTCAAACCACTATGAGGTTATTTGGATTTTCCGTCACTCAAACCACTATGCCTTCATATATTTTGTATAAACTAAATCAACGGTCTTATCTACCTGCTCTATCAAAGGACCATGCACCTCATCCTGATACACCAAATCTGAATCAGATTTTCCAAAAAAGCCGATTTTGATATAAGAACCTGTTACCCACTTCTCTGGATCTTTATAAAATTCAAGATAGCATCTTCCTCATTGACTTCTTCCTTTGTAAGCATCCCATGTTCTTCCCTGCGTTTTTAACAAAGCTCTTTCCAATTCCTTTCCAGTAATTTCACGCATGGTACTTCCGGAACGATAATAATGTCATCTTATAGAATCGTCTACGCAGTCTTTCATTAACGCTTTAAATGTTTCTTATTGACATTATGAATTTATCGTACTAACCTAAACTCGTAGAATATATTTCAATAAATGTAATGTTTCGAAAACTTTTGGTTCCGATTATAATAGAACAGCTTTTAGCATCTCTCATTGGAACCTGCCAGTGTAAATCTCTGCTTTGAGACGGTTCCCTTTATCACAATTACCAAGCCAATCTGTTTGGTACCATTCTTCATTATTAACAATTCTGTATAAATAAAGAACAACTCATGTGGGATTGGGGATATGCCTCACTCATTATTGGAATAAGAAAATAACTGCAAAGGAGATTTTTACTATGAAAGAAATAATTTTAGGAAATCACATACGAAAGGTTCCTTCAATTGCAGTTGGATGCATGCGCCTTTCTGAAAAATCGAAGGATGAGATGAATCGTTTTATTCATGCAGCTCTGGAACAAGGTGCATACCTCTTTGATCACGCGGATATATACGGTGATGGTATGAGCGAGAGCATATTCGGCGAAGCGTTCGCAGATGATTCATCCATAAAGCGTGAAGATATTTATCTTCAGTCAAAATGTGGCATCCGCCAAGGCTTCTATGATCTCTCAAAGGAGCACATTCTGAAATCTGTCGATGGCATTTTACAAAGACTCCATACAGATTATCTTGATCTTTTGCTTCTTCACCGTCCGGATGCACTCGTAGAACCGGAAGATGTTGCTGCTGCATTTGATGTTCTTTATGAAAGCGGAAAGGTTCGCCATTTTGGAGTTTCAAACCATAAGCCGATGCAGATTGAACTGCTGCAGAAATATGTCCGCCAACCACTCGTTGTCAATCAGGTTCAGTTCAGCATCCCTGTTTCCAATCTTGTTGCAAATGGCATGGAAGTCAATATGGAAACCCCAGGTTCAATCGATCACGATGGAAGTCTGCTCGACTACTGCCGCCTCCACAATATCACTCTCCAGGCATGGTCTCCGTTTCAGATGCCGGCATGGAAAGGCTGCTTTCTCGGAAGCGACGAATACCCTGAACTGAATAAAAAACTTCATGTGATTGCCGAAAAATATAATGTCAGCGATACTACTATTGCGGCTGCGTGGATTTTACGTCATCCGGCAAATATGCAGATTGTTACCGGCACTGCAAGTGAAAGCCGCCTGAAAGAAATTATCGCGGCGTGCGATATTACTCTGACTCGTGAGGAATGGTATGAGCTGTACCTGGCGGCAGGTCATCTGCTTCCGTAGGGATTATCGATTACCAGCATTATTTTCAAAATGCTGGCAATCCTTAGAATTAGCAAGTTGTACGAAAGAATCTTCTCATTTACGAAGTCTGGTCTCATAAACGAGATAAAGGTTCTGGCAGATGCAGAGCTTGTGTTGAGCAGATCAGAGTACACGACCTCAGATACAGTCACGCCAGCTTACTTATTAATCAGGACTGTGATGCCTTGATGTTAGTAGACAGGCTTGGACATGAAAAAGTATCCACAACACTTAACACACTCTAGATATGATTATTACTAAAAGCGTATCCAGATTGCCCGTAATATTGTCGATTGTATTTATAATGCCAGACATTTGCGTGCCCTCAATCCACCCATTGGCATATTCTTTGAGACGGAAAGTATTTATACCCTTAAAGAAGATTATGAAATGAGTCTTTCATTTGTCTCAACTATGGCACAAGAGGAAAGTCACACTAAATCAAAAACAATGGAGCGTTCCATTGATATGCGATTTGGAAGAGGCTTATTTTTAACTCCTGTTATTCTTGGTTATGACCACGATGAAGATGGAAATCTTATCATTAACGAAGAGGAATCCAAGACAGTTAGATTAATCTTTTTTATGTACCTGTATGGCTATTCTACAGGGCAGATTGCTGAACAGTTAAATATATTGCAAAGACCCACCAAGCTGAATAATATTACTTTTTGGCGTTTTAGGTGTCGTTATAAGATCCTGACCTTCAATTCTTTGATATGATTTATTTATACGAACTGTCTTTTTCTCTAAATTGAAGTCTTCTCTTGTTAATGCACAACACTCTCCCATCCTTATACCAGTCCAATATAATATTTCAAATGCATAGTATGATTTAGGTTTATCCATAATTGCTTCAGAGAACTTTTTGTATTTCTCTGTAGTCCAGAATAACATTTCTTTATACTCTTCTTTTCCCATATTTCCAGCCTTTCTTGTAGTACCAAAATCAAAAAAGCAAGCTCACAAATCCACATTTTACGGGCATTTGCGAGCTTGTTTGTGATTATTCAAACTCACCGCAGAGAAACTTATTATCCCTGTGAAGGCTTGATTTCTAGAGCTTTTAATGACGATTATTCCACCTCTTATCACAATTATTTTATGTTTTCAAAGATTTAGGTATCATATGGGTATCACATTTATCTTTATTAAATAACTATTCTATTGTTTTAAATCCTTCTATATTTAACCAAAAAGTGGCAGTCTAGAATATTTTTTTAATTGTGTTTTTATTTTTACCCAATTTGAATTAATCTCATCTCTATAACTGGCATATTGCATATTGCTATCAATTTCTTTTATCCATGAATACATAGAAAATTTAATATTATTAAATTTTACTTCTGCATTTAGAGCACCTTTAATAATTAATTCTTTAAACTCTTTCTTTTCCTGTTCTATTATATCGCAAAATCCAATTGCTTCTAATGCTGACAAATATATTAATGACCATCTAGCACTACTTGGCAAATGCGTCATTGTCTTATAATAAGCATTGTCCATAAATTGATCTTCACACATCAAAAAATGACTACGCACTGCAAATGACCACCAATAGAAAATATCTTTCGGTTCCATCTTTATTTTTACTTGACTTTCAAAATTCTTATATAAATATAGTACATGAACTATTGATTGAGTTGCTGCAAAAGCATCGGCATCCATCTCAAGTGTTCTAATATCAAGTGCACTCTTTTCATCCAAAAACTTTTCATTTTTATAATAATAAAATGGTATATAATTCATACCTGTTAAATTATCTTTACTAGCTAACAGTTTACAATGTCCATTTAAAATATGACCTAATTCATGCAGTATAATAAAACGAGATACAAAAATTTCTAATAATTTTGCCTTTCCATCATCTACCAGTTTATTATCATATATTTCAAGCTTTCCATTTCTAAAAAAAACTCCTTCATATGACATTTTTTTCAATTCATCATCTTCTTTAGTTATATTTAGAAGATGAAAGAATTCAATTTTATCATTTTCCATTACTGTAACAAAATAATTATAATATAATTCTATTACCCCTTTATTAATTTCTATATGATCTTTATCGTCCATACACCAAGATTTTCCATTAATCTCCTTGCTATCTTTAATTTCAAATTCTAAATCCGACAAATACCATCTATGTGAAAAATTTTCTTTTATTAAATTCTGATAATATTCATATATACTATTAGCTCTGCGAATTAAATCTTTTTCCAATAATTCATCCATATATCTATCTCTCCTATCAATAAATGTTAATGCACACAAACCTGACAAGCCTCTATTCTTTCAAATGAATGTTCCACCTGCAAATCTGCCATTTTCAAGTTACTCTCTATATACTCCAACAATTCTGTACCATCCAAATATATATACATCTGCGGTGCTACAAAGCCCGGAACATTTTTTCTTAAGTCTTCTAGTGATATCTGTGATGTTTCCTGAAATCTCTCTATTTCCATAGCATACCTATAATGATACTTTTCCATATATTCTTTTATTCAAGTAACAGCATTGCCATCTTCTTTATAATCTTCCATCCAGTCAGATAGACAATGCCTTTTACCCAAGTATACAACACCGGTGATTGCTTTCACCGGTGAGCTAACATACATATATGCCATTATAGGTTCATCTGGAAAATTTCTCCTGTGTTCAAATATCTTCACACCAGATTTTATTTTTTCATAAACATCCAGTCTTAAACTTAATAGCATTTTTCTCAATATCTGTACCGCCTTATTTCCATTTACATTCAATATTCAGCACTGATGTCGGCATACCAATAAACTGCACATCAAACTTCAAACTAGGTTCAACCTTTGTACTTGCATTATGAATTCTGAAGCTTAATTGCCATCCATTATCCAAAACATTTCTACAGTATTAGTGCTTCCTGGCTTGAACTCAAGTGCCACAAGTCTTGTAGGTAACTCTACTACTGGCACAGTAATTGCCGACACCTTATTTTCACTTGGTTTATTTAAAGTATCATGCATATTAAAAGTATGAATCATAGTAAGACGCTTGCTATCACGGCTAACAACCTTATAGTAATCCTCTATTCCAATAAGATATTCTATCATCTTACGTGGCATATTCTTATCTTCTTTATATGCTCTACTAGCGCAGCTTGCACCAGAGGGTCGTCCTCACAATCATAAATATAAGCGGCAATACAGCTTCGGGGGCAGTTGGATTATAGGTTTTCAAGTTTGATATCGCACGCTGTAAAAACGTTTGAGTATCACGGATACCTATTTGCTGCTCGGTTCTGTTGCCATATAAAGCAATACTGCATAATTTGCTGTAATCTTTGGCTGCAAATTACATATTTGCGACTTCTTTATATGCCGACACCAAATTGTTTACGGGCATCATATCGCCCTTTCCAGTGCCTCGTATGGTCAGAACTTCTTGAAAGTTTGGCATATCATAATCTATCATCAAAGAGTAGGTACATTCCTTTAAAAGCATCAGGTCACAAAAAGAAGTTATATTAGGAGCATATTGATTCAACCCTTCTAGCTGACCAAGGCCATGATGCGCCTTTGCTAAGATAGGTGCCAATTCATCGTCCATTTCATATAGTCTGGCACCATGTAATGGACGTGGTGCAAAGGTATAGTATGTGAAATCAGACTTTTCATTTTTCCTATGCTCAGTGTAGTCTCCCGTGTATGGGTACATTGCTATCCCCCAATCATCGTTTTAGTTATTTCAAGTATATCAGATGATTGTGAATAAGGAAAGCACTACCAGGCAATTTATTTCACAAAACTGCTAAATAGTGCAATTAATTACTTGATTCGAGTTTCATGACTTAGACACAGTCATGTTTCATTATCTAAGGGTTATTTCTGGGACAGTCTAGCCGACTGCCCCAGATAGCTCTTTTTCTTTTGCCTCTTGTTCCGACTGTTCACGCTCTTTTCTGCATCTCCAATAGGTACGTCCCCAAGCACGTTTACGGCGTTTGCGTTCTTCCTCTTTTATCTGTTCGGAAGTAAGCTCCGGCATTGGGACATCCAGTTTACCCACATACTTGAGATAAATATCAATCTGTTGGATTCTGTCACCGCTAGATTTGTCTGCTTCATGTACCACGATTTTATCGACAAATTCATGGATCATAGGAGTAGTAAGCTTTGTGAAATCTGTGTATCGGTGTACCAGTTCAATAAACTTATCTACATTATCAGCATTTTCCTGATAATCATCCAAAGTTTTTTCTAAAGTAGCTACTGATAATTCCAATTCACTTTGTTCTGTTTCGTAGTCAGCCAAAAGCATTTCAAACCGCTTGTCACTTAGCTTCCCATTTACATTGTCCTCATAGATTTTCTTGATGAGGGTATTTAGTTCTTTGATACGTTTCTGCTCTCTGGAAAGACGTTTTTTCAGTGCTTTGGCTTCGCTTTCCTGTTGAAGCTCCGTAGCACTGCGGACCTTTTCGATAAACTCAGATTCATGCTCCATCACATAAGTGCTGGTAGCTTTGATGACTTCCAAAAGCAAATCCCTGATAACATCCGTACGGACATGATGCTGTGTGCATCTGTTTTCAAACTTGCGCTTTGCCTTACTGTAAGTGGAGCAGGTGTAATATGCTTACAGCCATCATTGATTTGCTTGATGGTGCTAAGTATCTGTGGGAAGGAGAACACCATGAAACAAAATAATTTTTGTTACATGTTTGGTATGTATGAACCTGACACAGATTCCATTGTTGTATATGCAAATGACATTAAACCATTCATAATCAATTGCCAGAAGTGTAATTCATCTGTCATTCTTGATAATCCTGATGATATTGTATATCTTTACAGGCTTGCACAGGATACTCCTCTACTGTATGCAGAACTTGCTCTTAAGTGGTAGTTTCCAAAATGGAAATACCCACTCCACACGGTGCTATTCCCTGAAAAACGCAGCTTTCCCCTACCAATTATTACAATCTGGATGCTATTATTTCCGTTGGTTACAGAGTTAACTCCATTCAGGCAACCAGATTCCGTATATGGGCAACCGGAATTTTGAAAGAATATATGATAAAGGGCTTTGCTATGGATGACGAACGCCTGAAACAGGGTAAAACAGCTTTTGGAAAAGACTATTTCCGTGAATTGCTGGAAAGAGTTCGCTCCATCCGTGCCAGCGAACGCAGAATATGGCAACAGATAACTGATATATTTGCCGAGTGCAGCATTGATTATGATAGAGATTCCGATACCGCATATCATTTTTATGCCACTATACAGAATAAATTCCACTATGCCATTACCGGTAAAACAGCGGCAGAAATTGTGTATAATCAGGCTGACCACACCAAGGAAAATATGGGCTTGACCACATGGAAAAATGCTCCCGATGGTCGTATTCTCAAATCTGATACTCCGATTGCCAAAAACTATTTGGACGAAAAACAGATTCGCCAGTTGGAACGTGCTGTTACAGGATATTTTGATTACATAGAGGATTTGATTGAACGTGAAAATGTCTTTACAATGGAAGAATTTTCAAAAAGCGTGAACGAGTTCCTTGCGTTCCGCAGGTATGATATTTTAAATGATAATGGGCGTATTTCCCATAAGCAGGCAGTGGAGAAAGCATATCAGGAATATGATATTTTTAACAAGACACAACCAATCGAGTCTGATTTCGATAAGGTAGTTAAAGGATTGGCAAAGAAAATTTAATTTCTTTTCTTGATTATGTGATTATGATACAATTATGGAAAATAGTGTTTTATGAATCTGATCAATCGAATTTTTTGTGTAAAGGAGAACTTTATGAAAAAGATATTAGTGACAGGCGGAACAACTTTTGTAAGTAAATATGTGGCAGAATATTTTGTGAATGTGGGTTATGAAGTTTTTGTACTTAACAGAAATTCTAAGCCACAAGTTCAGGGTGTAAAACTCATTGAAGGAGATAGGCATAATTTGGGTGGTGTATTAAAGGATACATTCTTTGATGTTGTAGCGGATATAACAGCCTATAATGATAACGATATAATTGATTTTGTTAGGGAATTGGGTTCTTTTGATCAGTATATTATGATTAGTTCAAGTGCTGTTTATCCTGAGTATGGTGTTCAGCCATTCTTGGAAGAATCAGAGAAATCCGAAAATAAATTTTGGGGTTCATATGGAACCGATAAAATAGCAGCTGAAAAGGCATTACTTGAAAGAGTGAAAGATGCATATATATTAAGACCGCCTTATTTATATGGACCAATGAATAACGTGTATAGAGAGGCTTTTGTATTTGATTGCGCCTTGGCGGACAGAAAATTCTATTTACCTAAAGATGGCAGTATGAAATTACAATTCTTTCATGTAAAAGATTTATGCAGGTTGATGGAGGTAATAATTAAAGACAAGCCACAAGAGCGTATTTTAAATGTTGGTAATGTTGAAGCAGTTTCTATTAAAGATTGGGTCACAAAATGCTATGAAAGCTTAGGAAAAATACCGGATTTTGTAAATGTTTATGAAGATATTGAGCAGCGAAATTATTTCAGTTTTTACAACTATGAGTACTATTTGGATGTATCGCGTCAAAACAAAATATACCCAGAAACCATATCATTAGAAGACGGATTGAGGGATAGTGTTAAATGGTATTTGGAACATAGCACAGAAGTTAATAAGAAACCTTATTTTAAATATATAAATGAAAATCTAGTGGAGGATTAATTTCAAAAGCTATTGTTGTAAAGGACACGATAACATTTAGTTCATCAAAATGATGACAGACAGGGAACTTGATATTTTTGTTACAAAGGCATCAATATATCTCCCATAATTCCCATAAATTTATGGAATTAAAATTTCATGATACTTATAAAACAATTCCGATTTTCTATCGGATTTCTCCTATTAGTGAGACAATAATTATTTTTACACAAGCAACGCTACAATCAAGCTACCAAAGGACATCAGCAATGCTAATATCCCAATGTAAATCGAAATGATCTCATAAGCCGTCATCGGCGCGACCTCTGCACTCCGCTCCGGTCGGCGCTAAACAATCGTCCCCCCCGACGCTTAACGCCCTGTCATGGGTACTTTCCTTAGATAGTATCCTAACATAAGAGCTAATGCTTCTGCCAGGATAAATAAAAATTATTGATTATCCCTCTACGTCGCAAAATACTATTTAGCATCGGTTACAATCGGAAAGTTCATTTCAACAATAAACTCTTTTTTTTCTATTTTTGCTTCAATCTCTCCATCCATCCGACTAACCAACTCCTTTGCAATAGATAGTCCCAATCCAGTAGATGTTTTACTTCTGGCAACATCTGCTTTATAAAATCGCTCAAATACCTGATCTATATTAATCTGTTCTGGATGTGTAACCTGATTGCTGATTCTAAGCACCACCTGATTTTGATCACGTTCCAACACAATGCTAATCTTCTTTTCTCCATGATCCAGCCCATTTTTTATCACATTCTGGATAACACGGCGGAGTCCCTGCCTGTTTCCATGTATATACAACTGTTCTTCCGTAATCTGAATATCCGGCTGAATTTCCATTCTTACCCATTCATCATAGTATGAAAAAACTGTTTCTTTCAAAATCCGGTTCATACAGCACAATGTCAATTCCAAACTGTAAGATTCGTTTTTTAACTTTGTAAACATAAAAAGTTCTTCCAACATTTCATTCAGACTATGAATTCTTTCGTGGATAATGCTTAAATAACGTTTCTGATCCTCTATATTTTCACATTCTTCCATTAGCTGGAAATATCCGTCCAAAGATGTCAGTGGTGTGCGGATATCATGAGAAAGATTTGTATAAGTGTCCGCAATCAGAGCTTCTTTCTCCTGATAATGCTGCTTCTCTTTTCTTCGCAGTTCCAGAAGCTCATTCAACTTGTCAGAAAGCTTTCCTATTCCACCCACATCAAATTCATGGTTAATCAACATGTTACTGTCATGTTTCATCATAAACGCCAATTGGCGGCAGATGTCTTTCACCTGCCGCTGGTATTTCCACATAATAATAAATTGTAAGATAATAATTCCTGCTAATATCCCAATTACGATATACATCCGTTAAATATCCCTCTTTTGAAAAACAACGCTGCTTACTGATATCATCATAACGATGAACACTATTGCCACACCAAATGCCGCCAAACACTCATTTCCACTCGGATTCATAGGAAGCAGTGATAATTTTCCTGTTATCGTATACTTATAAATCTGGAAATTCAGAATTCCTATTTTTTGAATAGCACTATTGATCACTCCATACACAATGGTCATTACATTCATGCTAAGACAGACAGCAATGACCATGCTGATTACATTATTTTTCAAAATAATTGCAATCGCCATACAAATCAACACAAGTGCATAATGAAGAGCCAGTTCAGTCACAAAATAAGATAAAATTGCCTTTGTATTTCCCCATTCCAATTCCCCGAAAACAATACCATTCGCCGCTGCCTGAAATAAGAATGCACCTGCCATTGTCAGTACCGTAAAGACAGCCAAGGCAATTGCCCTGGAAAAAATCAGAGTTCCTCTATTTCTAACCTGACCTCCTATATTCTTAATATATCCGCTACTGATATCAGCTGTTGAAAACAGAACAGTAAAAATCACCAAAAGCAGTGCATACAATTTTCCTTGAGAATTGGCAAAAAAGATATCATATACCGTCACCTTTTTTCCCGGCTCCGTAGGCAGCGTTACCATCATTCCCACATTAAGATTATCCACAGTAGGTTCAGTAACCTGCTCCTGTTTCATGGCATCCTTTTCAGTCAAAAGCTCATAATCTGTCTTGCATAAAGATGTTGTAATCAATAATATTGCTGCCAGTACGATCCAGATTACATACATACTTTTGGTTTTAAGCATCCGGTATAAATCCATTTTTATTATATTAAGCATGATCCGCACCTCCCGTCAGATTCAGAAAATAAGTTTCCAGTTCTTCACTGGTTATGGAAATCCCTTTTACCGGAATTCCTGACTTTGCAAGTTCCATATTCAACGCTGCACTTTCATTCAATCGTTCAAAAATATAAATATGCTCTTTATCTGTTACCTGATAGTTGGTAAATCCCATAGAATCCATCACAGGAATCGCCTGTTTCGGATGATCCAATGTCAACTCTATCCGTTCACCGCATCTTCTTATTAATTCTTCTCTTGTAATTTCCTGTAATAAACTTCCATTATGAATAATTCCATAATCAGTAGCAATCTTCGATAATTCCTCAAGAATATGACTGGAAATGCATATTGTCATATTCTTCTCTTTCTGAAGTCTCTGAATCGTATCCCGGATCTCTGCAATACCCTGTGGATCCAATCCATTGATTGGCTCATCAAGAACTAATAAATCTGGTTCTCCAACCAAAGCAAGACCAATTCCCAAACGCTGTTTCATTCCAAGTGAAAAATGTTTTGTTTTTTTCTTTCCCACATCCTCCAGACCGATAATTCTCAATATTTCTTCAATATAACTTTTTTTCTTTATTCCAAACAGCTTGCATTTGATATTCAGATTTTCATATGCAGTCATATTTCCATAAAGTCCCGGTGCCTCAATCAGACATCCTATCCGTGATTGAACTTTTTTCAAATCCTTTCCCTTGTATCCGAACATCTCGATTTCTCCACAAGTTGGCTTGGAAAGTCCACTGATCATCTTCAGACAAGTTGTCTTCCCAGCTCCATTCCGACCGATAAAACCATAAATAGCACCTTTTTTAATATGCATATTGACACTGTCCACAGCTTTATGGTGTCCATATTGCTTAGTCAAATTTCTTGTTTCCAATAACATTTCGCTCAAGTTTTTCATCTCCTTTTTCTTATCTGCATTTATCATAAAGGAATAATCCTAATCAAACGCAAATAAATAGTAAAAAAAGAGTAAAGATTATAGATGAAGACGATAACCGATTCCCCAGACTGTTTCAATATATTCCTCAGATGTAACTGTTTTTATCTTTTTACGAATATTGCTTATATGTACATCCAGAGTTTTTGTTTCACCCATATATGGTTCGTCCCACGCATATTCAAAAATTTCCTCTTTACTGAAAACCTGCTTCGGATTTCTGAGCAGTAATTCTAAAATCGCAAACTCCTGTCTTGTTATCTTAGGAAGTATTTTTCCACCAATGCTGACCTGAAAAGTAGCTTTGTTCAATACCATCTCTCTGAACGAAAGGTTAGATTCTTTTATTTCCTTTTCTTCTGTATGACGAAACTGTACCTGAATTCTTGCCAGTACCTCTCTGATTTCAAAAGGTTTCGTTATATAATCATCAGCCCCACTAGTTAAAACCTTTACCTTTTCATCCAAGCTATCTTTCGCAGTCAAAACAATAACCGGAAGATTTCCCTTTTTCCGTATTTCCTCCAGAACTGCTTCTCCTGTAATTCCCGGCAACATCAAATCCAGCAACACCAGTGCATAGCTATGCTCCTGCATATTCAAAAGCAGCTTTGCCTCAGTTCCGGAAAACGCCTGCTCACAGGAATAGCCTGCTTTGGATAATGCTTCCTGAAGCAGATTATTGATATTTGTATCATCTTCTAAAATCAGTATTTTCTGCATGATAGTTATCTCCTCTATTTTACACTGTGAAAACATTATTTTCTTGCATTATACGCTTTTCCCTTTTTTCCCGCAATTACTCCCCACAGATTCCCGGAATTCTCCAGTACATAACATACTTTTTGTTCCAGCTGAACTTATAATTTTCAGTATTGCTGTGCTTCCAAGATGCATATATCACTTTTTCCTTACCATTATGCCTTTATTTCTCCATCAGTGCTTTCGCAACCCTTATCACGCCCACAAATAGAGCCGAACTAGAGCTATCTGATAAAACAAATGCCGGAAACCCGCATAAATACAGGCTTTCGGCATTTTAATCCGTTATTCAAACTCTTTATGACCCAAACATAACTTAACTTATTTTATTTAAGTTTCGATCGAGTATGGGGCATATTTATATATCAATTACACTATTTATTTTGACCTACTGAATGGTTGTTGCCAAACTGTTGCCATGGGAATATTATAACTTGATGATACCTGAATGACAAGTTAATTTTCATTTTTTGCAACTACAAATTCTCTCCTCCCTCAATATCGTCGCTTTCAAACATTTTCTTGTGGTATGCTTCATTTTCATCATCTTCAAAATCATCAAAATCAAACAAAACCGATCTATTTCCAATCAATGCCAATAATTCCTCACGCTCTTTTCTTTTCTTTATGTCTTCCATTTCTTCATACAACTCGTCTACATAATCTATCAACCAATTATTGACTTTTCCCTCACATAAATCAGCTAAATAATCATTTACTAGTGCATCATCCATTTCCAAAGTTTCCATATCATTCAGTAATCTAAAAACACCAGACTCTCGCTTATTCTTATACATATAGAGCAGTAGCTCTTTTATTGAATTTTGTTCAATAACCATCTGCTCATAAAGAGATCTTCTTTGAGTTGATAAAAAGACTCTTGCAGCATTTGAATACGAGTCAATCTCATATGTATACGTATTAATATCTCTTGCCTTATGTTCTATTAATTCAAAATAATACCTAGCCAATTTTCCCAATTCATTTATGTAAAAACGTTTGAATACATCAAACTGGATCATAGCACATGGCTCATCAAAATTAAATTTTCCATTTTGTTTTTTTAAAAAACTAATAAATAACTTTCTCAACTCACTGCTATTTTTTCCCGGTATATAATTTGCATATCGGTAATTATTATAATAATTAGAAAAAACTCCCAAAAGACTTCTTCCATTTTTTGAAAGTTGTTCTGTAGTATATTTCTCAATTTCTTTTTCTAATTCATGATGGTTATGTTCTATAAGGCACTTTGGAACAGATTCCTTATCAGTTGGATTTTGTAGAACAAGACACAAATAAATTTTTTGTAACCGTTCTATGCCAACTGCTCCGGTATACAATATGATATTAATCTCATATTGATTATTTAATCCAGTTATCGACATTGTTTTCTTTGCTGATTCATATATAAATTCTCCAGAAATCTCTAACTCGCGTCCCATGTTAATACTTTTGAAATCCCATATTTCATCTACCAACATCTCATCACCACCTTTATTATCATCTTATATTCAAAGATATCTTTCAAAAAAATCCTGTATTCTCTTCTTTGTGTATTTATTCTCAACCTCTTTTAATATGTATATCGACAATTCATTTAACGAACGAGTAAGGGCTACATAAAGCTTATTCTTCGTCTTATTCGCCTCGGTATTATTATCGTTAAATAAATATGCTGCCAAGTCATTTGTGAGAATGAATAAACACTTCTCCCCCTCCATTCCCTTTATGTAGTCTATTGATTTTACAAAAATCTTATCTTCTTGTTTTATTGGACTTTCGTCTTCAAAAATATTTATGATAATGCCATATCTTCTTGAATCTATTTTTTCGCACTTGCCCAGTAATGCCATTGCATCTTTTTTCTTTCCCGTATTCCTGTACTTTTCAATCATCTTCCCAGCATAATAATACGCTACTTTTTTAACTGTCTGAGCATCTTTGGTTGGATGATTCTCAAACAGCAATGGTTCAAGCTCTTCCGCTAAATTCTCTCTTATGTTATTCTTCTTGTAGTCGTGTGTTTCATACACCCCTTGCTTCTGGGATATATACATCAAATCATATTTTTGTCTTTCAATTAATGTGTGGCAATCAATTTCACTTTCATAATATACTGATAATTGACCGGAGTCCTTTTCAGATTTCTGCTTTTCATTTTTATCTACCAAACGATTTGACAGTTCTAAATGTAATTGCGGACATCTATGACATTCTGATATATATCTAACATTTTGTTCGTATATAGACATAAGATTTCTTAAACATTTAAATCCTTTTAAATCCTGCTTCGGATCTCCCATCAGTATCATTGGGATTTCCATTCCACTTAATTCTTCTATAATTTCTTGCATATGCTTATCTATGTCCTGTACTTCATCTATACAGATTGCACCACAATATTTTACAATTGCATTTTTAATTATTTGTCTCCCATCTTTTATATTTTTTGTATCCTTTGATTTTTTACACAATACCCATTTAGCATGTTCAGGAATTACTGTTTGATGAAGTACATTCATATCATCAAGTCTTTTAATCTTTGCATTTTTATACTTTGCGTCTTGTGGTAATTCTGCAATAGAAATTTTTTCATATTTCTTTCCATAAAGTAAATGATAATATGGCTTTATTATTTCCCTATACAAAAACGAATGAATCGTACTCACTATTATGTTTTCCGGAATTTGTACATAATGTTCGCACAGCTTTCTACGAATACAATCTACGGCACTATTAGTAAATGCAACGCAAAATATTTTCTTTTCCGCATCAATTTGATTACGAAGAAGTATTATTTTATCAGACATCTTTGTAGTCTTTCCTGCTCCTGCACCTGCTATATTTATTTCCACTTTATAACACCTCTTCTGACTCTTGTGAAAGAAAATCTATAACATCTTGGATATGTTTTGGCATTTGAAAACCTTCTAATTCTCCACTAGCTAAATCTTTACAAATTGTAAACATATCAGTTGCTTTTGCATTTTTCCACGCTTCTGTAAGCTGATCATCTGTCATATCATTCCAACCAAAAACATCTCCATATTTGTTCTTCAATATCTTATAGTTGTCACCCGTATTTACAATTTCCGGTTCTAAAGTATAATACTCGGTCGTTCTAACACATATTTCCTTATCATCATTATATTTATCATGTTGCTTCTTAGCGTTAGATTGATTATCATAATCACGAATAATGCCCAATTTATTGTCAGAACCTTCATTGACTTTTTTCCAAATATTCATTATTTTTTTAAACCCTTTATGAAATGACAGCACTTCAATGTCACTTAATGTTTCTTTTGAGTCAATATAAGAACGAATTAATAATTCTTCCGATATTCCCTCAAACAAAATACATTTCTTAGAGAAAAATAGTTTAAAAAGATCCAAATTAGGGTTCTTTGCTAAATATGCAAAATCTTCATCCTCTAATTCATCTGCAAATGAGTAAGCTTTTCCATTATGTAAAACCACCACATTTTTTAAATTCATCTTGTTAATGAATTCAGTACTATGTGTGGAATAAAACAACTGCACAGTTTTATTCTTATCCGTAAATGCTTTTAAAAAACTTACCATCAATCTTGTATTATTAATACACAAATGGGCTTCCGGTTCTTCTATCGTTAAAACATTCAGAGCAATATCTGTTTCCTTTCCAAGCAGTGAATTAATCAGCACAAACAGCAATACTAAGTTACGATGTCCCAATCCTTGCATTGACAATTCTTCTTCTGAATATCCCAACCTTACACTACTTAAAATAGATTGCATTGGTGGCATATTAGGCAGAATGTTAATGTGCGAAAAAAACTTCTTTGCACCCTTTAGCTCAGATGTTTCTTGCCAGTTAATTATATCATTAATATCACTAATTTCTTTTAGTGCCTCAAAGAAATGACTATATTCTTTTTCTATTTTCAATTTATCCTGATCAGAAAGTCTATCTTTCAATAAATCAACCAAAAATTTTGAGCCCAACTGATTCTTAGTTTTTGAAAAATCATCTCTTTCTGCCTCAAGAGCCTCGTACTTGAACATTCTCAATGTATCATATGACACATTGCTACCATCCGAAACTTTTATTGAATAATTATAATATTCTACTGGTAAGAGATTCATTTTAACCTCTTTTAAATTTGCATCGTTAATTTCAGTCTGAGATACAACTTCTTTTACCACTCTGAATATGTCTGCGCAATTCTTAGGAGCGAACTCATATTTTATTCCATATTGAATTTCTCCGTCTTCGATTTCATACGACATATCCTTAACATAATATTCCTCTGCACCACTTGCCTGAATATTCATTTCAACACTTACTGTCGGTAAAAATTCTGCAAATTGCTCAACAGTAATCTGATCATTCCTAATTTTATTTTGATTCAGAATAATTTTCTTATAATAGCATTTCTTAGTCTCATTGTTTATATCAATCCATGATAATTTCTTACTGATATGTGTATTATCATCAGTCAAAAAAGGAAGCGTGATTGCTTTTAAAAAGTTGCTTTTACCACTATTATTTTCCCCTATAATTGCTACCGTTTCTGCTAAACCTATATCTATATCCCTTAAATTTCTATAATTGCGTATTTTAACATGTGTAATCTTCAAATCTTCACTTCCTTTTTTTACAATACAGCTGTCAATTGTTAGTAAATATAATTTAAATAATGACTTCTCCAATTATTTTCTGCACTTCCTCCGACTGTATCAACATCCTCATCTTCTCATTCCCATCCTCAATCTTCGGCTTACCACACCTCCGATTATCTGGATGTTCCGACACACAGCAATCCTTATACCAACACTCGCCCATAAGTGCCCCCTTAACGGACCACTTCTCGTTTTGTGTAAATTCACCCATCAATGATTTCATCACACGCTCTGTAGAGTATCTCTTAAAACCTGCCAAGTACTGTAATGTCTTCTCATCATCAATCTTTGACAAATTGATTCTATGATTCTCTATTGCTGATAAAACCTCTTCACGAATCTTGATTTTATCTATCTTTCCAGTGCCTGTCCATGCCACAAGCTTATCAAAAGCAAGGATCAGGTATTCAAAACAAATCATATCCAGAATTATGATCTTTCCTTCTGCCTTATCTGCTATTGATTTCAACATACGATACTTATTACGAATATCCTGATTATCAACCACATAGTCAAACGAAATATAATACTTATCGTCCTCTTTAATGTCTATCTCTGTCAATGCATCCAATAAGCCCTGATTGCTTTCTTTACTTTCGACCACAAGTGCATCATCAAAGAAAAGTTGATTAACCAATTTCCAGAAGTGAAGTTCTGCGCCGGTATCTTCTGTCCACAAATATTTCATATCACAGCTCCTCTTCCAGTGTTATCTTATTATTGTCAACCTTCAACACTTTAAAGCTCTTATCAGACACATTTAGTCCGTCGCAATTTCGTAGGAAAAGCATATATTGATTAGACGGCTCAAAATTAATAAAACGTCTGACTTCATCATTAATCAAATTATCTGCATTATCGACTACAATAAAACTATCTCTGCACTGTTCAATCGATTCTGAGAAATTATCTGATTTGTAATTAAACAATTTTATAGCTTTGTATTCATCAGTTAATCGTAAATCTTCTAACATTTCATAAAGCACAGTTTTACCAGTACCGCTATCTCCGCCAACAAGAGTTATTCTATCGTCAAATTCTAGATTGTATGAAAATGGATCTGCTTTAAAAGTGATATTCTTATAAATCATCTGCTTCTCTCCTTTCATACTCCTTACTCCACCAGGCATTATAACCTCTCCCTCCGGTCACTATATCAGCATCATTAAATCTGATTTGCACATCATCCGGGATATCAAAAAGCGAGGGCCTGGACATATAAATCTTTATATTATCCATAGTAAAAATTATTTTAAGCACATTCGGACCACATTCTTCTACATTCACCACCTTGTCAGGATGCTTTACAATATTAAGTAATGTCTTGCAGCCAGATGACAAATTACGGATTGTACCTAATCCATATTTTGTTTCAATGTGCTTGTCCGGTGTCAACTTTGCCTCATCTACTTGCTGAATGAGATTTATTTCATTTGAGGACATTTCTTCATTACTTGTATTCAAATTGAAATACAAATCGTTTTGAAGAATCCAGTCCTTTGATTCTTTTTTATCTGTATATATATCTACCATTTGATGTCACTCCTTTTCCACTCAAAGATATCCTTGAAAAATATATTTCGAATTCATAATTCTATCTGTTAACCTGCTCTTTATTTCTTTTCCCTCCTCATTTTCACCATCTTTAATCCTGTCTGAGCCGCAAATATAGTTGCATCACGTTTATTATCTGATAATTCAAATGAATTAATAACCTTTTCCTGCGTTTCAGGACTCCAGTATATCTTCAAAAGCCTTTTGGACCGAGTAATTGCCGTATAAAAAATGTTATGCGTAATTCGTTCATCAACCTCTCGTGTTATTATTACTTTTACTGAATCATATTCTAGACCCTGCGCCTTATGGATAGAAACAGCATATGCAATCTGGAATGGAATGACAGTATCATCAGCAATACTTCTGTCATCATCGCTCTCCTTTTTCTTTCGTGCATAAAACCGTATTACTGATTTTCCTGGTGTTCTATCTTTCAAGAGTTCTATATCATAATATTGTACATCTAATTCAGTTAATGGCTTGTCTATCTCTATGCTGAACCATATTTCTTCGTTTTCTAAATCCTCCTCAATATCAACAATCGTTCCTTTCAAATTGTTATACAATAAAGGGGTGAATCGTTCTGATTCATTAAACAATATCGGATCCCCAACCTTATATGTCCATAGTCCCCATATATGTGGCTCACTCTTGTTATTCTCCTGAATGAATCGGTTAATATTATTAATGCCATACAACCCATCATAATTAAGACAAAGAATTATCTCATCCTCAGCCTGGTTTTTATATACAGAAGAATCCAAATTTGACGAATATCTATTATGAACAATATATTCCGTCAAATCTTCATCGATGTTTCGTACTTTGGTCCACAAAGCAAGTAACATTGGGTCATTGGTTCTATATGGCACAGTCAGCTCATACCATGTATATTGTGGAATAAAATACTTTGCCATTGAAAACCAATTGCCAAAGGTAATAGATTCAATCTGATACGTATCTCTAACCAAAAGCATTAGCCTACAATCAATCTTGTTAAGCACTGCTGCCATATCTTCATTGCTAACCATACTGCACTCATCTACAATAAGAACATCGTACTTCTTTGATACACTACTAGACATGGCATACTTCTTAACTGTCATAAAATCACAATTCTGTGCTTTCACTTTTCGCCTCAAATTTTCTACTGCCGGATATGTATTAGCCAAATATAATTTGCTTTGAGAATCCATAAACTGTGACAATAAATTAATTAGATATGTCTTTCCGGTTCCGGCAGCACCATATATAAGCGCCACCTTACTATTAGCATATAACTTTACTAATATATTTTTCTTCTCATCACTATCTATATTGCCTTTCTCTTCAATCCATGAACACATTGCATTCTCATACCCTTGGAGTCCTTCTATCGATTTTTCCTGTAAAGTTTCAATTATGATCTTAGTGTCAGTTAAAGCTCCTTTTATGTAATAATTGTCGCCAAACCTAGCAATATTTCTTCTTGCTCTATGCTTGTAATAAACCTTAGCATTAAATTTATCAATTAATTGCTCGGCATTCGAAACATATTTCTTTAATTCCTTATCCTTAGTGTATAACACACCATTTATGCTCATATTTTCTAGAATAAATCTAGCAATCATTTCATGTTCCCTATTGTCTGAATTAATGCACCCATACAATTCTGATATTGATGGATTATGTTGAATCAATGAAGAGGCAAATGGCATTTGATCAAAAGGGATACATCCATACTCCAACTGTAAATCTGATAAAACCGAATTATTTTCTGGGGCATACTGCGCTTTGATTACCTTATTATTCAGCGTATGGAGTAAATAACGAATGACATTTGAGCCTGACCCATTATCCCTAATAAATTCACGGCATTCATCTAGCATCGGTTCAAAATTATGTGCCTGAGCTTTCACAAACATTTTTTGTTTCACATTCACATACTCATCATCTGATAACATAACAACATCCAACAAACTAGCACCAGAATCAGTCAGGTAATTCATCATTCCTATATACTCAGCATGATTAGCATCCATTTTTATTTTATATCTAAAAATTTTTGCAAAATTATTTAATTCACAAGGTCTTACAGAAACTGTATACTCTGTCATGATACTTATAGGCATCACATTACCATCCATTTCAATGGTATCACAAAATATTGCCGCCTTGATAGAATAATGTGAAGGAATCATATAAGTAGCATATGCAATAAATCTTTCAAATTTACTTGTTGTGTCATATGCAGGTGTAAGTACCATCTCAAAATAAATCCTACCTCCAACAACAAATGGTGCAACTTTATGAACATATAATCTTTCTGTCCGATCATATTCCACACGTTGCCTTCTCATTTTCAATTTTTCTACTATCTTTTCGTGAAATAATTCAATTGTTTCATCTTGCTCAGTTGGAAACTTTTCTAAATTATGTAATATTTCCAATCCATATTCATCTTTTACAAATCCTCGAATCATCACAAAATATTGGTAATACTTAAGCATTAATCTTTCTGCCCCTTCAGCATCTGGCGTGTAATGTGATTTCGATTCTTGCAAAAAATTATGAAATTTTCTCAAAAATAGATATTTACCATTGTGTATAATATAATCCAACCCAGCATTAATTGTATCCCAATTCACTTGAACATCTTTACCCTCAGAATATGCTCTAACTGCAATATGCTCAATGAGATTCCTTGACTGCGACAAAAGATTTTGAGAAACAAGCGCTCTCGTTACATTTTGAAAATCCATCAAATCCATATTTTCACATAATGTCTTATCTATATCCAATATTCTTCTTTCAACATCCAACATATAGCCTTGCCTCCCTTCCTCAATCTATATGAGCGACAATAGTTCATCTATTCTATCAACAATTCTTTTCTGCTCTTTTAACGGAGCTAACGGGAAATACCAATTCTTCATTACATCAAATGATGGAATATTTTTTATAGTGCTTCCATTGCTTTCTTCCTGCGCAGTCATCTTAAGTTTTGCATCAAAATAATACTAAAAAAATCGCTTATTAACAGAAGGCACAAGTGACACTCTCATTAACGCTTTATTTATTATTCCCTGCCCAATCTCATCGGGAAGAAAGTATGCTTAATATGGTAGGAGCTTCATTTTTAATATAAGCATAATTTTCATTATAAAAAGCTTCAAACATATTTGATAATTTCTTTGCATTTCTCGGAAATAATCTACATATATCATCTAAAACACATTTTCCTTTTTTTATCATCAAATGCGCAAGGGAAAAGGCAGTCAAACAAAAGAATATATCGATATTTTAGAAATCTATACTTTAAGAATCTGCTATTTTCCCAGCAAAAACAATATTGTTTTTCGCATCAATCTCAACTGCAATTATCTCTTCATTTGGCATCATCCATTGCTTTAACAATAACATCATACCTTTATTCCATTTATCCCTTTTGGCATTTTTATCACATATATATTTAATCAAACTGACATATGCTATTCGGTATTTCTTATTCTTCTCTAAAATAGGATGAATGTGCAAATACTGTTGCAAATGCAATAGTTCCTTATCCATAAGGCTCTCTCCTATTCAATTATTTTTATCAGGTCACTTTGACTACGAAACCACATATCAATACCTTTTCCAAATACCTCGGCAGTCAATATATACTTTCCATCTTCTTCATCTATTAGTTTTGCGGTAGGCAATCTATCCAAAATAGCCTCCAAGCTATCACCGCTATACGAAAATTTAACTTTTCGTATTTTGCCTCCATACATAAACTGTATTCTTTTTCTAAATTCGCCTTCTTCAAATCGACTACTGTAAGGTATATGAAATTTTTCATCAAGAACTGTATATTCTTGAATCCTATCTATACGGTATATCGTTGGGAATAAGTCATTTATTACATCAAAATTTGCTTTTATATTTTCATCATCAATAAATGCCGTCAGATAAAATAGTATTCCGAAAACATTATCGCTACAGGTTGGATTTTTCTCACTACCACCGCGTCTTCTTTTCGTTTATGATATTTTATCTCAAGATATTTATGCTCACGAATTGCTTGTCCAATATCCCACATTTTATCTATAAACACAGACTTATGTTGTGGCTCAATGTAATGATACTCCTCGTTACTAATCAAATTTTTCACAAGCTTTTGATTTGCTTTTGAAACACAGCAATCAATCAACCTACCTAAGATACTAGTCATCTCATTTTTCGTAAACGCTCGACTATCTAATAAAATTTTGCAGACTGCAAGAATTTCACTATTACTAAGTTTCACCTTATCAAGTTGTTCTAACCTATAGCCTTTATTAATCCGATCATAAACTACTGTGTTTTCTATGCCGGATTGTTCAAAATCTTCATCAAGAAATGCTCTAATATCATCTATATCTCGTTGGATACTTCTTTCATTTACTCCATAAATATGAGTTTCTTCAGCTTTATTGATAATATTTCCATTTATAAGCTTTTGATATATTCCAAGGACACGTTTTGTTTTGTCTTTATTCTCTTTATTCATTACTTTCCCTTTTCATATATGAGTATATTATGTCACATAGACAGATATTGTCATTTCTCCTTAATATATTTTCTAATTTAATTCTTCCATGTAACGGCTTTTCTGCATCATCTAGAATTGCCCCGGCATTTTCGAACTTTTCTGCTCCTGAAATTCTACCTTCTAGACACAAGGCATTAATACGCCTCTCACTAATTCCCTATATTCTCGCTACATCTTGACTTTTAATATATCCTTTCATTTCTTACCTCACAAAAAACCGATATAACAGCGAAATGGCATTACGGAAAACACCACAATGCCATCTAATGTCGTATATAAATGCAACTGGCTGACATAAATCGTGTCTGATTATTTAGTCCCTATAGTTTTGCGTCACTGACTTTCATCAGCTTTGCCAACATCTATAAAAATATTGTATACGATTACACATATAATGTCAATTCATGTGGTGTTACTATACCAAGTAAATTAGAAGCATTTTCTAATAATCAGAACTAATCCTTTCTATCATAGTTCATACTGAGTTGACGATTACTATTTTCCATACTTTTCGTAAAACTCAACAATTAATGAGTTTTTACGAAAAGTATGGATTTGATTTATTAATTTAAAGAATATATAGCCCACAGTAACAATAAATAAAACGTTCAGTGTCATGTCAAGGTTAATTTATTCTTTACAGCAGTCGATATAACCACCAAACAAGAATTCATTGCCATAAGATAAAGTTAATAAAACCATTAAGAGTTTTGATTTTCCACTTAAACTTATAAATCGGTGTACCTCCGTTTCTGAGTTGCACCATGTACTGTTACATAAAATGCCAAGCTCTTTTATATGGTGCTATGCTTCACCTTTCCCTGTCCCTATTCCACATCTTATCTTTATCAGCCTCTCTACTAACACTCTCATCATAAATCCTCTGAAACTCCTCATAAAGCTCGTCACCATCCTGCTTTATCCCCAACCGTTTCATCACATCCGAGAACAACCTTATGCTGCCGCTTACATCAGCAATATCAAATCCGAATATATCAGCCTTAACAGAATCACTGACATTCTCATAACCACCAATCTCTGATATTTTCCTGACAATCCAGATATGACATTTCAAAACCTTTATGAAATTTATATGGAAGATATGGCTGCAAGACTTAAACAGTCAACTCTTCTTACAAAAAAGCGGTACTACAGACGCATATTCTTCCATTCTTCGGCAGCAAGCCGATAAATGAAATCAAAGCCTCTGATGTACGAAGATGGCAGGCGAAGCTTATGAGTTCGCCCAATAATTACTCCCAGACCTATCTGAAAAAAATTAATACGGAGCTTAACAGTATCATCAATTACGCCAAGCGTTTCTATGACCTTAACACCAATCCCTGTGGTAAGGCAGGCACTATCGGAAAAGCGAAAGCAGAGGAAATGGATTACTAGACTTACGATGAATATATTGCTTTCCGTGAGGGCGTAAAAGATAAGCCATTATCATATATCTGCTTTGAAGTCCTGTACTGGACTGGTATGTGTGAAGGTGAATTGCTTGCTCTCTCACCTGCTGATATTGACCTTGATAACAAGCTAATATCCATCAACAGAACATATCAGCGGATAGGCGAAAAAGATGTATTTACATCACCTAAGACAAGAAAAAGTAAGTGAAAGATTCCGATTCCGGATTTTCTCTGCCAGGAGCTATCAGACTATATCCAGTCAAGATATATGTTTGACGCAGATGGAAGGCTATTTCCGGTAACAAAATCATATTTCGCACACGAAATGATAAGAGGTTGAAAAAACACAGGTATAAAGAAAATACGAATCCACAATATCAGGCATTCGCACGCCAGCTTACTTATTAATCAGGGCTGCGATGCCTCGATGTTAGCAGACAGGCTCGGACATGAAAAGGTATCCACAACACTTATCACATACTCCCATCTGTTTCCACATAAACAGCAGGAGCTTGTGCATAGTTTTGAATCATTGCAGGCAACAGATTCGCCAACACCTGAACCACCATCTGATAACCCTCTGCTTGAAGCCGCAGGTATCACATGTGAAGTGCCGCAGACTCAGAGCAATGGCTCAGATGTAACCGCCCGACCTCAGTTCGGACCTTCGTTAGTACCACCAAATACCGCATCAAGGAAAATCATCCAGATGTCACAACGAAAGATCATATAGAAGAAAGCCCGCAGTCATCAGGGTTTCTTGCTATTAAAGTTAAAGCCAACATATGAAAACGATAAAAAAAAGAGTAGTTGCTATTAGTAGCAAATTAGTAGCAGGGCAAAAGAAAAAGTCTCGGAATCCGCTTGTTTAGCGGGTTCCAAGACTTGTGGTTCTTACTCAAACTCGGCAAGTTGCTGTTTTGTCTTAAACTATTTTGTTTAAGTTTTGTTTGAAATCTGCCGATATTTTACCTCATTTGCACATTTTATTTTGGCTTACTGATTTTCTGTTGCCAAAGTGTTGCCACTGCAATTATTCTATCATACCCCTAACGCATCGTTCAACCATTGTAAAACATTCTCTTTTCCACAATCTTTAATCCACCTTCTAATTCTTTTACAATTTGTTTTTGGCAATTTTTTCGATAGAGTCTCAATATCTTCTTCGCTAAAAGCATTCTCCTCATTATCAATTAAAATAGGAATTATCGTATTACCATTTTCTCTACTTCTAGTTATCTCATAAGATACATATTCTCTTTCAAAAGTTTCCTTACTTATAAGCAGTATAGTAAACCTAGTTTTCTTTATTTCTTCATCCACCCACCTTTTTATACTTTCTGAATCATTTTTCTTTACTTGTTCCTGCAATATGGTAAACAAACTAGTTCTATCCTTATTTACAATATTGGTAATTTCTTTAGCAACTTTATTATCACATTGGTAATGATAACTTATAAAAACTTTTATTCCTGAAAGAGCAATTCCCGAAAACATTTTCTGCCTTAATTCATTTTCTTTTTTTTCTTTGTGTTCAATTAAAAGCCGTACAATTCCTTGAACCATATTATTTATCTTGCTTTCTTTTTCCAAGAAAACCATTTCACCAATTTTTTCCTGCTTTTTCAACTTTTCATATATGTTTTCAGCTGCTAATCCTGTCTTTTTAATAGGTACTATATATTTTCCTGCTTTTTCAGCAATTTCGTATTCTTCATAAGTACCAGAATCCTCGTTTCCATAACCAAACACTACTATTGAACTACTACATTGCCCAATCATTTTTTCTCGAATTCTTTTTTTTGTTAACTTATCAACTTCCACTAAACTACTTATATGTATCTCATTGTTTATAATTCCTGTATTAGTATACTTATTTTTGTCGCTTAATAATACTCCTGACAATATATAATTTCCAACTCCTGCACCAAATCCTGTGTAAATATGAAAATTATTATCTATTAATGCTTTACCCAACAATGTAAGAAAATTCTCTGCTGGACCTAAATTGGAATTTGTGTCTTGCTCCATATCAAAATTCCCATAATCTGATAGAGTTTCTGGATTTATCCCTCCTGACACAAATACATTGTTTGTAATATAATTATTATATAAATACCGCAACATTAAGGTAATTTCTTCGTAATCATTTACCAAAATTGTTAATATGCCATATTTAGCCATAGCATTTATTCTAAGTTCTTGATAATTCTTGTCTTGGATATACTTTTTAATATTTTCATGATTAAGTTTATTTTTCTCATCTAAATAATCTGTCAATTGTATTTTACGCATAAAACAATAATGCGTCTGCGGTGATTTCCCTTTTAATGATTGTTTGGCAATACTCAATATTCTTTCCATATTAGGATCATTAAAACTAAATCCTATAAAAAGAAACGTTCTCCTAATCAACTCTACCGAAAGTAATTTTGTAAACACCCCTCTTGTTGAGTCATAGTTTTGATAATCCTCTTTTGTCAAAACAACATCATCTGGTGAATCTTTATCTCCATGCATTTTATATATAGTTACTTCTCGCCCCGTCTTATGATACTTAAAATCCTCTTGCTTTACTATAACCTGAACATTCTTTCCTTCCTTTTTCACTGATTGCTCTATAACGTCATCATAGTTCGTTGTCCAAAATTCTGAAATTGGCATTTTGGCAAGCCAATTAACATTTTCATTATTTTTAGGCACTTTATCAAACTCATTAAAAACAAGTGAATTTAATCCTTGCCTTTCATACTTATTTTTATAATACTGCGCAATTTCCGTTAAATCTATATTAGCATTTAATCTTAATTGCTTGCTAATTGGTTCTAATAATTTTTTCCAATCCACATATCCTGACGCAACTGACAAACCCGCTCCTGCAAATACAGAAATATCTCCCTGCTTCATCTGTCCTGCTATTTGGTCCAAATACAATACATTCCGCTCCATTATTGCATCCAAATTGTCTTCTTCTATTATCTCTCTATATCCCATATGCTACCTCTCTATACTATCAAATCAAACTATTCAATCCACGATTTATTATATGCGATATACCACAAATTCACTTCAATTTACCATAAATTATCCTTCCGTAATTCATAACATTTTAAAACTTTCTAGCATAAATTTTTTCTAACTGAATATACTATTTCAAAAATATCCAAAGGAGGTCATTATTTATGCAAGACCATATATCATTCTCCCATCTCTTTGCTTCTATAAATGAAATAATATCGTATCTGAAATCCATAGATTCTCCTAATAATTACATTAAAGTGCTTCAACAAACACAACAAGCATTAGTTGCTCTTGAACTGATAAATTTGTCAACTTATCCTACTGACATCAACTAAAAATCTCATCATACAATGGCTGTATTCCAATCGGGATATCGCTAATAGCTTTATGTACACGTTCCTTTATAATTTGTGCACTAGCTTGTACTCCAACATATACTCCATCAATTGTTACACTACCTGGAACTAAATTTGAAAGTAATACCAACCATTCTTTAACTTGTGTAGTAGAATAATCCCTACCCATCTTTGCTTTTAATTGATATCTAACAATATTAATTACTGGGGCTTCAGAATCACTTTTCTGCAAATCATAGATTATATCTATCAACTCATAATATGGTGGCTTCTCAACTTCCAGTTTCTCCACATTCTCTATCCATTGGTGAACATCCTGTGGGGCATAACAAGTTTCAAATAATTCTCGCAATTTATCTAATCCAATTTGCTTCGGTGTTATTAAAAGCAATAGCTTTATTAAATCTTTTGCCGTCATCATCGTTACTTTTTCATTCTTTGCCTCAACAGAAATTGCACTCATTTCATCATCTGAACCCTGATAATCAATTGCTACCTCTAAACTGAAATCTGCCTTATATGTTTCTCTATGCCTTCGTAAACCTGACAAATGTGCCGTTGCAGCAGCAATTCTTTTTTTTGCTGTACTTTTAGCGTCATACGTTAAGGAATAACTTTTATTTTTTCCTTCTTCATTAAATCCTAAGCAAGCCTCTGCTTTTCCGTCAGGCTCACCATTTCCACCTATAGGTGTTACCTCAAATCCAAAAACAGTTAATACACGTGCAACTGCCTCCTCCAAACCGCTAGGATTATCTAAAGAATCTTTCAAAAACATAGCGGCTGTAGGGATTCCCATTTTATCGGATAATGCTAATTGTCGAAGCGTACTATCTCTTCTTTTGATAATTTCATTTACCATACCCTCATCTAGCGAAAGTTCATATAAATGTGATTCTGTCAACACTTCTGTTATTACCATACTCTCTAAAGGTATTAGATTATTATTGCTATCTATATAATTTGCAACATATGGATGCGATTTATTAATTGATAAAGTTCTTGTCAATAAATTTAGCTTTGCTATTGGTTCTTCTATCTGCTTATAATCATATTCTATTTTTTCAATAACCTGTTCTCCTGTTTCTAAATCTCTTTCATATAACTTTAATAACTCATCCTTCTTGTCACTAGCAGGCTTTTCAATCAGCAAAGGATTAATTATCCTATCTTCATAATACTTCTGAATAAAATTATATACTTGTCTTTTAGATGTTGTGTAAGCTGTTTGGGCCATTCTGTACGAAACAGATTTTTCTTGATCTAGTTTCCTCTCTTGCTCAAAATAGTACTTCCTTACTTCATTATTAAACTTCTTCTTAATATACTCTTTTAACTGCGTAAACGGAATAGAATCTCTTACAGCTTCTCGAGTAGAGGTCAAATTATCATCTAACTCATCAGCATTAATAATAATTCTTGTTCTATTAAAAGCACCATGAGAAAATGCCTCCATCTCCAAAAGAGGATCATCTAAATTTATTAATCTTCCTCTGCAAGTCATCGTTTTAGCTTAAACTATTTTGTTTAAGTTTTGTTTGAAATCTGCCGATATTTTACCTCATTTGCACATTTTATTTTGGCTTACTGATTTTCTGTTGCCAAAGTGTTGCCACGAAAGTATTATAACACAACCAATTGTAAAATCAATTTATCATTTACTAAAACATATAATTTTATTGTGTAACTGCATTTTCAATTGCCTTCTTAATGACATTACTAGAATTGGTAGCACCACTCACTGCATCCACATCAATTTTCTGCGTTGCTACTACATTATCCACAATTACCTCAGCAGTTTTTCCTCTTTCATTTCTATGCTCCATAAGATTTATTGAAACAATTCTACCATCTTCAATCATTACTTCTACCTTGGCATATATATATCCTGCATCATATTCTCCAACATATGTTCCATCCTCGACATCTGATAATTCTATATTTTCAAAAACTATACTGTCAACATTCCTCTGATATTCTCTAAAATCCATAAAATATACAACGACATGCCAAACAATACATACTGCCATAAGTATTGTCAAGATTCTATGCCACTTCATCCTTCTGTCTTTTTGTTTTAGTACATGGCAAGAAAAAATTAAAACAATCATAAAAACAACTGCCACAACTCCTGATACGTTTACTAATATATTGCGGTTCCTCAATACCGGAATACAAAAACTAATATGTAATATACAAAAGACTATTAATAATAGGCTTACTGGTCTATGAATTATCATTAAAACCTTATCAAATTTAATAAGATTACATCTTCTCGCTATCCACTTTGCCACTAACATGCAAAAACAAATCAACGATAAATATCCAAAAACAATTCCCATATAAACATTCCCTTTCTAAACATATCGATTTAATATCTTTGTTATCTTTTTCTCAAAGCGTATAGGCATAACCTGCTTATCCTGCCCTGCCCAGACACATTTTCCAACATATTTCATTCCAGATGTTTTAAAGAATTCCTTCATGCTCCTAATGGCTCCTGCACTTTGTCCATACAAGAAAGAAAATGGCGCTGGTGTGTTACATGCCGTTAGCAGAAAATATTTTTGATTTTTAGATAATCTCGCTTTGGGAAATGTTTTGGTTTCTTCCATAACCACGCCTAACAACCTATCAAATAAATTTTTTACTACCGCTGGAACATTCGCCCAATAAACAGGTGCCGCAAGAACTACAACATCACACTCTCTAATTAATCTACTAATCTCTTGCACATCATCTTTATGTACGCAATTTCCCGTTTTAATACATGTTCGACACCCATTACAATAACCTATATTCTGCTCATATAAGTTTATAGATGTAATCTGCCATCCTTGTTGTTCTGCTTCTTGCAAAACATACTTTAGCATAGTTCCTGTTGCCCCGTCTTTATGAGGACTTCCCAATAATGCAAGCAACTTTTTAGACATTATTATCCCCTCCCCTCAACTGCCAAGGAATTATACAACATATCAAATCCGTACAGCAAAAATTCTTTCTTTGATTTTTTTAAATGTTGAGTTATATATTCTTCTTTATTTGCAGCAAGTAAGATAACGCCTGATAACATACCCCAAAAAGAAAAAATGGTTGGTAAAATCTCAATATTGGAACGTATCTCTCTATTTTCTATTCCCGTTTTCAAAAAAGTATATAATAACTCGTTTATCCTCTCACCAACCAAAAAAGTTTCCTTTTCTTCCGGCAAAAAATGTGTTGTTTCAAAATCAATGTTGATTGTTTTAAGTACCATGCCAAAATAAAATGGATATTCCTCCTGATATTCTACTAACGCATTGCAAATTTTTTCATAGCATTCTTTGGTATTACTGCTACTTTCCAATGCATGGTTCATATAATCGTGTAATTTCTGCATGCTTTCCAATACCAGTACACTGACAAGCTCCTCTTTGTCCTTAAAATATACATATAAGGTCGCCTTGCTATACCCTGCTTCCTTTGATATATCATTCATTGATGTATTTTCTATTCCCTTTTTCATAAACAGTTGCTCTGCAACCATTGCTATATTCTTTCTATGCACACTTTGTGATTCTTTTTTTCTTCTTGCCATAACTAACAAATCTCCTATAATTGAACCGATGGTTTAATTATAGGAGGTGGTATTCTAATTGTCAAGCAAATTAATTTTTAATTTATTTACTCACATTATATACTTTTCAATCATCTTACCTCTCTCTGTTCTTCTTTTGATGCAATACATTTCTATCTTCCTTCAACTTTTTTTCCTGCTGTTGTATGCGTTGAAGTTTTCCTCTAAGACTATCATCCACTTTTTCTCCGGTCAGCTTCTCCCATTCTGCAACAGCCTTTCTATAATCGCCATATTCAGCCTTAGAAGCCTTATATTCTGCAAGGAACTCCTTCACATTCTTATATCCATAACCCTGCACAATACTTGGCAGATACCGCTTCATATTTTCTATCTGCGTCTGTAACTGTTCTATATGTTCCTGCACCTCTTTACGCTGTTTTCCTTTGAAAACACCCTTCGTATTTACAAGTTCTTTCTCCAGACTGCCAAGCTGTTTCTCCCTCTCATAAATAGCTTCATTCTGTTTCTCCAGCTTATGATGTCGGTAAGTCTGTGAAATTTGGATGCAAGCACGGACTTGACCAGCATTTCCGGCACTGCTTCTTTTACAGTTTCTTTACTGCTTTTTACCTTAAATATCTCTCGATAATCTTTACGTTCCGGCTTTGCTTCCGTGACGGTATCTGCAACCTTGTCCGCTTCTGTTTTCGCTTTTTTCAGTATACTGTTAATCAAAAGTTCCAACGCATAAATAGCAGTAATTATGATTCTTTTAAACAATGCCGGATTTCTTCCCGACTTTTGTATGGAAGCCCTTGCTTTCTGTCCGATTTCACTCTATTTCACTTCCAAAATCTGTTGCTCCGGCACTCCGCTTATTAATGCCCTATCCACAGTCTGATTCCACATGATACATGTCTTATTATCCGCCTGTATCTGCTCTGCTTTCGGATTATTCTTGCCAACCTTTTTCATGGGCAGATACACACCATTCTTATCGAATACTTTCAGCTTCTCCTTATCATCCCGCACATAAATATTGATAAGGTCTGTATATTTTACTAACATATTATTGGAAATAAGTTTTGAACACATTAACCGTTCCCTCAAATCAATTAATACGGGAATTTTTGTGTCTGTTGTTTCAAAAAAAGATTTCACAGCAGCCTGTTCAGGCTTGTCCATAGAATCATTTACTATTGATGCAACTAATAGAGGCTTAAATCTGTCAATTGTTTGCGTATAGTCAAATTCCTCAGGCACCTTTATATATCCATCAAATTTAATAATTGTACCCCTACTCATAGTTGTCAAATCATAATCCTCTGACTGCGTAAAATCAAAAAAATCATCTCTCCCCATAAGCATTTTTTCAAACTCATCACAATTATATAGTAAGCTTTCTTATACCTTAGCCCTATATGTTTTGCTAGCCTTAGCATCGGCTCCAAATGCCTTTAAGTCAATTTGAACTCCTTTGTCATTAGACACTCATATTCATCAATTTGAAGATTTCTTTGCCCTTTAACTACTGCTCTATATTCATCAATTTTATTCTTATCATAATAAATTACATTGCCAAACATTATCTCATACCTCCATTCTTTTCCAAACACAATCTAAATATATTTTTTCTGACCTTATACACTTGTTATATCGATTTCAATAGGATTTCCCCATATATCCACACCTTTAATTAATAGAGTTCCATTTATAAAAATAAATATCTGATATTCATTTGTATATTTACCATAATAATCTCGTTCAAATTGTGTATCCCCAATTATATCAATTGATGAATTATTTGTTTCAATTCGAGGTACTACCTTCAGAATATCATTATACCGAGTTTTTCCCATAGATGATACTAAAACTCTTGCCTCATGCATATATTCATATGCCTGCATCTCCCCGGCCATAGCCATCGCCACATATTCTATTGGCTTGTTATCCAACAACCTATGCAGCTTCGCCAGTGACTGTTCTGTTGTCCTCAGAGCAGCCTCCACTTCTTCGCATTTTATCCGCAACATATTTCCATCTGTAAACCACACCTCAACATAGCCGTTATCCATGTTATAAACACATTCTACAATATTATCCATTCGATTATCTTTCATATCATCAATCCATCCTTCCCATTATCTTGTCCCATAAGACCTGTCACATCGCCTTATCTGCTGCTCTGTACGCTCTTGTTCCTTTGCCTTACGAATAATCGTATCAATCTGCTCTGCACCGGCATATCTCTTCACACGCTCTAGATCATCAACCTTTTCCTGCAACAGCTCTGTCCTATCACTCATATCCTTAATCTTGCCCTTGTAAAACTCCACATCATCTGACAATCTCTTCTTTTCCTTCCTTAGCTGTATTACTTCCTCTTTTAGCCTTACACACTGGATTGTCAGATTCTTTATCAGTGTTTTAAGCTTATTCACAAATGGCATGACTACCTTATCCCGAAATGACTTAGCACTTGCAAATGCTCCCGGCTCCGGCAACTGCCATTCCGGTGCTTCATCATACTTCCTTACATCACGCTGCAATAATTGCTCCGACTGCACCATCTGCCCTATATGGCTCTTAAGCTCATTGCAACCTTGCAAAGTTTATCTCCGCAATTTCTATATAGCCTGCAATGTTGCGTTCTTACCCTATCTCTGTTTTACTGTATCCAGTTCCCAATACCACGAGTTATTGATTTTCTTTGCCCGGATGCCCAATTCTTTCTTTGCATTTTCCATTGTTCTCTTTGAAATGCCCTGTTCATCAGCCATTTCAAACACTTCATTACTCTGCACCATATTAGTTGTTTCTGCCAATTCACGAAGCATTTGCTTTGCCTGTTCCAGCTTATTTGCCTTTGGTGCAATACCGCCAAGTACTTCATCTGCGGTAATCTCATAATCTCCCAACCAATGAAAGCCCATTTCTGATAGCATAAATGCCTTTGGATGTCCAAATGCCGCAAGATTATTCTTTATCTGAACAACTGCTCTTGTATTAGGTTCTCCCTCTATTCTGCCGACCAGAAGCACACTCCTCGCCACAGCAAAGAAGTCAATGGAACCCATACCCCTGTATGCTGCTTTATTCCCCGATGCCTTATTCATATGACCAATAAGAAGAATTGCACACTGATATTTCTTCTTAAAATACGGCGTAACTTTTAGGTCAAACACATATCGTTTATTCTTAATCGTACTTTCTCTAAGTCTGTTCTCCATATCAGCAAAATAGATTTCCACAAAGTTCTCAAAATTAATCTCCAAGTCCTTTTGTTGCTGTTGCCGGAAGTTCCGCTCCCACTCCTCTGCTTCTGCTTTTGTCTTAAAGCCTCTTTTGTTCTTTTTATGGCGTACACCCTGCCAGTCCTCATAATAGAACTGGCTGCGCCATGTTTTACCATCTCTTGTAGCTGGCATATCATCATCTCCTCTCCATTAACCAACTGCCATACCATAAAACTTTTCTTTAAAATACTTTGTAGGTACCTTGCCTGAAATCACTCGATAGCCTTTTTCTTTCAATTCATTATTAAGACCACGAATGATTTTGTAAGCATATCCTCTTGATACTCCAAGAATCTGTGCAGCTTCATCTGCTGTTACATACATCTTCATCGTATTCTCCATATTGTGTTCTCCTTCCTGTTTTTATTTTGGTACACTTTTGTGACCCTATTTATTCGTATTATATAGTACACATTTGTGTCTGTCAAGCAATTTAACCAAATTTTTATACACAAATGTGTCCCATTGTGATAAAATAGGGGTAACAAATCATAAAGGAGCATTTTTTATGACTACTGGAGAAAAGATTAAATACTTTCGCAATATGCGTGGAATATCACAGGAAACGCTTGGTCAGTTGTCCGGCATAAATTCCGCAACAATAAAGAAATATGAATATGGAATCCGTAATCCAAAACCTGACCAGCTTTTAAAGATTGCCAATGCGCTAGGCATCAGCATTAATATTTTCATGGATTTTGATATAGAAACAGTTTCTGATGTATTATCATTACTGTTTAAACTGGATGATCAAATTGATATGAAATTTGAGGCAGATAAGGACGATGAGGACAATTTCAAACCTGCTACTGTTAAGCTGTCCTTTAAGAACAACCTCATCAATAAAAAACTCTGTACCTATATGAAAGCTTTGGAAATTCGTGAAAATATGCTAAATGCTAAAGATGAATATTCAGAAGAAGAGTATGCTGACAGTTTGCAGCATATCAATGAAAATATCGAAGAAATCAAGCAACACCTGCTTGATGACAATATGATTGTCAAAAAAGACACTGACCGCGTTACTGTAAAAAATTATCCAAATTAAAAGATTATCTCACATTGTTGACTATTTGTGATATAATAATTTATATATTATTTTAGGAAAGATTATATATGCATAGTCCTATTGATGAAGCTGCTCGCAACCTGCTTAATAGCAAACTAGCAGAATTAGAAACTTATTTAAATGCAGATGTTATTGTTTATTATGGTGAAATATTTGACTCTGTTGAAATTCAAATGAAAAAAATAGTAGAAGAGCTTCAATCCGAAAAAGAACCTCATTCAATATGTTATATTATCTTAACTACACCTGGTGGTAGCTTAAATCCTGTTAATAGAATGGTTACAATTCTTAGACATTTTTATACGGAAGTGAATTTTATTGTGCCTAATTATGCATATAGTGCTGGTACAATTTTCTGTATGAGTGGAGATAATATTCTCATGAACTATTTTAGTGCACTTGGTCCAGTCGATCCACAGGTACAAAATAAAGATGGAAAACTAGTTGCTGCTTTAGGCTATCTTGATAAAATAAATGATTTACTTATCAAAGCTCAAAACAATACTATATCACAAGCTGAATTTCTTATTTTAAAAGATTTTGATCTTGCAGAATTACGTGCATATGAACAGGCTAAAGAATTAGCCGTGGATCTTATTATGAAATGGCTAGTTAAATACAAATTTAAAGATTGGGCAGTACATTCAGATGGTTCTTCTGTGACAACTGAAGAAAAAAAGGAAAGAGCTACCAAAATAGCCAACACCTTGAGTAATAATAATATTTGGAAATCTCACGGACGTGCTATTAATATGCAAGAATTAGAAAGTATGAACCTAAAAATAAATGATTATGGAAAAAATACTGAATTATGTAACTTAATTGATTCATACTATTCCGTGTTGACTGATTATGTAACAAAATATCAAACTCGAGTATTTGTACATACAAGGAGGTTTTTATAATGAGCATTATAGATAATATTGAGACTCTTTCTATGAAAATTGACGACAAATTTTCTGATCCTAAATTAATAGATGCATTAACATTGTATCATTCTTTAATCCAAGAAAAGAAAATTATACCTCGTGAAAATCAATTGAACACCAGCGGATCAACTCCAAAAATTATCCACTTTAATTCATATAATTAAAATTTTTAAATTGCCTTGAAAAAAAAGCCTAACATGATAATATCTAATTAAACAGAAAGCACCCACTCCAAAGGTGGATGCTCCGAGTTTAGGTTAATGAATGCCCTTAAGGACACCGCCTATCCTGTTGGCAGACAGGATAGGCATTTTTATTTTCGTCTGCTCTTCCTCGAAGAGCTTTTCTCTTTATTGAGAAAGGCAAGCAACGCTACAATCAAGCTACCAAAGGACATCAACAATGCTAATATCCCAATGTAAATCGAAATGTGAATATTCTTGTGCGATGAAATCGCACTTCCAGAAATTTGGAAATCAGAGTTCCGGTACTCGGAAATCGCCTATTTTGTGCTTGATAACTTATCCATTTCTGTTGAGACATTAGTCAAGACCTTGCCGCATCTGCGGTACGTAGCAGTCTTTACCAATGTCTCAACAGAAATTATGATTTGGTATGCACAAAAACAGATCTAAAAAGTGATTTCCATATCACCGGACAGCTGATGTAAAACCATCTGGAATATTCAAAATGCTCTCATAAGCCGTCATCGGCGCCACGTCTACACTCCGTTTCGGTCGGTGCCAAACAGGTGCCACTGGCACCTAACACCCCTTCCTATGTATTCCGGTTGCCCGGTATCATAAAACTCGGAAGACTACCTCTACGCTCCGGTCGGCGCTAAACAATCGTCCCCCGGACACTTAACGCCCTGTCATGGGTACTTTTCTTAGATAGTATCCTAACATATATATCTATATCATGTGCACTGCAAGAACAATTACAAATTAAATCTTATTTACTTTATAGGTTTATTTCCAGTTCAAGGCAATTCCATTCTTCTCCCATTACAGTATACTTTTCTATTTCATCTTGAGATACATCCTCAAAACCTATCGACTTATAGCAATAATAAGCTGATTCATTATTCTCAAAAACGCCTAATGAAACTTTATTAACGCCGAATATTTCTTTAGCATATTTTAAGCCTAATTTCAGCATATTTTTTCCATATCCCCGCCCACGTTTTCTCGAATCAACGATTACAAAGCCAAACCGTAATTCATTAAAAAATTCATTTGGTCTTCTCATGGTAAAAAATCCCACTACATCGTTATCATCTATAGCAGTAAATGCCATAAGATTACTTACTGTATTGAATTGCTCCTCAGAAATTGGATATTCGCCTAAAACTCCTGCTGTCCATTTATAAAAAGCGCTCTCATCTTTTATCCATGACATAATTATTTCTGCATCATTTTTATTGTATGGCCTTAATCTTAACATACTTGCCTCCTTTTTCATTTGCCTAAAATTTTGTTTATCATATTCTGTTTGCCATTCGTGTATGCAACCCTGTCATCTGCATACTTACTTTCAAGTTCTTCCTTTAATTTTTCATACTGCAATGCCACATTCTCATTGGCATTAAGATAATCCCTGAAATGAATATAATTCTTTCACTCAGTTCCGTTCCATTTTACAATATGAATATGATGTGTTCTGATATCCGCCTCCATATCACCCATTACATAGAGCAATTGACATTCTACATCTGAACCTCGATAAAATATTCCTCTTGTTACTTCTGATTTATCTATTCTGGCCATCCCTTATAAATGGTTTCTTGATTTCTTTACTTAACAACTGACTGTATGCTTCTACCTTACGAAATGTATTTCCTAACATTTCCCGATTCCTGTATTCTCTAATAGCTTCCATATCAAACTCCGCATAAAAAATCCCCTCAGTTTTATCATCAGCCAGCAAAACTGTGTTATCAACACATTTTCCGTTTCTATCCCAGCAAATTGGACTATATGCGCAGGAACATCCAGCATTATCTCCATTCGGATTTGCCATAGCGACTGCAACCATATTTTCATAAGCTCTTGTCGAAAGTGCCCTGATTCTTGGTTGCATAGAACCGCAATCATTTGGGACAAGAATAACCTCAGCTCCTTTTAACATCAGTATTCTTGCACTTTCTGGGAACTCTCTGTCATAACAAATCATAATACCTAATTGTATTCCTTCAAAATCACACACTTTAAATTCTTTCCCTGATTCAACATCTCTTTCATCTGCGAAATCACAGGTATGCACCTTAGAGTATTTCATCAATATATTACCCGACTTATTGATAACAAAGGCTGAGTTCTGCGGTTGCTTACTCCCTTTCGTAAATGAAGTTAGTACTACTCCAATTTTATATTTTTTTGCATACTTACATATTTTTGCAATTCTTATATCATCATCGGAAATACTTTTTTCATATGACATAGGTAAATCATATCCTGTAATAAAGCATTCCGGCAATAAAAGAATATCTGCATGGTTTTCCGAAGCCTCTTCCATTGCCATAATGATAGTTTCAATATTCTTATCTATTTTGCATTAATGGCACGTTTTTGTAGTATGGCAACCTTGAACATTCACTTTCCCTCCTATAGATAATTCAAAATGTCAGATAGGTTATTAACTTCAATATCGGCTTTTTCACTCTCGTCCATTACAGTCCACAAACTTCCAAATCCCTGTTTTATCCATATCGTTTTCATTCCTAACTGTTTTGCTGGTACAATATCATTATCAATGCGGTCACCAATCATTACAGCATTTTCCGGCTTACAGCCACTTCTTTCCAAAGCAATTTCAAATATACGTCTGTCCGGTTTTGATACACCTTCTTCTGCTGATGCAATGACTAAATCAATATATTTTCGCACTCCGAGATTTTCTAATCTTTCAGAAGTTCCTAATGGTTGGTTTGCAATTATACCAATTTCATAATTTCTGCTTAACCTTTTCAGGCAATTTTCAGAATCTGTATACAGCTTTTCATATTGTGATTCCCATTTAGGTAGTTCTATCCCCAATTGTTTTGATATCTCTAAATCACCTTTTTTATTTCTCCTGTATAATGATATCGCATGTTCATAAATTTGTTGCGGAGTTATACCAGATAATTCAGCTATTTTTTTCATTCTATCTTCATAAACTCTACTTTCATCAATCAGCGTCGAACCAACATCAAAAAATAACCATTTTATTTCATCCTTCTTAGGCAAAAATCCTCTTTGTCTCGCTTCTTCTAGCAGTCTTGGTTGAATTTCCGGATATGTCCAATTAAGCGGTAGTTCATTCATAATTGCTATTTTCTCTATCTCACTATGTAAATCTTTTTCAAACGTATGTATCTCCGCGAAAAATAACTTTCCAAAGGTTTCTTTCCCATCAAAGTTGTCTGGCGCCGTCACAGAATAAATACATATCGGATTTATCTCAAAATTAATGGCTCCTGTTTCCTCATACAATTCTCTCTTTGCTGTTTCAAGAATATCCTCACCTTGTTCTCTATGTCCTCCCGGCACTTCCCATGTACTTCTTTCTCTATGCTTACAGAATACCCATTTTCCATTATGTTTTGCAATAATAACTGCAAACTTTAGCATTGAATCATCAATGCTATCATAAAAATTCACTTTCGTCATATAATGCTCCTTATTAAATTTCTTCTATTTATCATTTATTGTTCCCACAAATAGAGCCAAACTAGAGCCATTTGATAAAACAAATGCCGGAAA